>Ga0226658_10000654_pt1 | contig 17323 bp, 16 predicted proteins | sample OliLak19BULKMAT1_FD_169091 | JGI IMG/M metagenome (GOLD analysis project Ga0226658, IMG submission 169091) | Freshwater microbial mat bacterial communities from Lake Vanda, McMurdo Dry Valleys, Antarctica - Oligotrophic Lake LV.19.BULKMAT1 (v2)... | ecosystem: Environmental > Aquatic >... | reverse complement strand
GACCAAGTGCGACTGTCCCGACTGCAAGTGCTGCAAGGCATGCAAGACGGACGGCAAGTGCGAGTGTGTGGACTGCAAATGTTGCGCCTCGTGCAAGGTTAAGGTCGCCGCTGCCGCTGCTCCCTGCTGCGCCAAGAAGGCTGCGACCAAGTGCGACTGTCCCGACTGCAAGTGCTGCAAGGCATGCAAGACGGACGGCAAGTGCGAGTGTGTGGACTGCAAGTGCTGCGCCTCGTGCAAGGTGAAGGATGCCGCCGCCAAGGCCAGTGCGACCGCCACCGGCAACCCCAACGCCCCTGCCGGCGCAGCCGTGAAGCAGTGCGACTGCACCGACTGCAACTGCTGCAAGGCGTGCAAGACGAACGGCAAGTGCGAGTGCGTGGACTGCAAATGCTGCGCCTCGTGCAAGGAGAAAGCCGGAGCCGACCTGCTCCTGCCCACCGCCGGCCCCTCCAAGAAGTAACCCCGTTGGCTATTCGGGGCTGATAACGTTCGCGCGCTGGCGCTATCCATGCGGGTTACTGTTCGCGTCGACAACTCGTCGTCGCCACGCAGTTGTTCTCGTGACCAAATAAGAACTTTTCGTTCTTGTTAATCGCGAGGAGCGAGCGACCCGTAATCATGCGCCGAAAGGTGTATGGATTCCGGGTTTGCTTGCTTTGGTCGCTTTTTGTACTAAAACGTTTAGTATCTAAAAATCCAGGTTTGACGAGCGAGAAATTCGGTAGCCCGAAGTACTCCATCGTCAAACTAAGGCGTCACTCAAGGATAGAGTGGTGTGCCTACGCGAACATTGCGATCTTGCTGTAAATCCAGTCGATGTCCGCTTGTTCGTGAATGGTTTCAGACTGAGCCGTTCCTGTGACCGGGTGTCTGAAAACGACTTCCAGTACTTCCTTGGTTCCGCCGGAGTGCGTGTCTTTTCTCACGAGGCGGACTTCTGTGTGGTCGACGAGCAACCCGCTTTTGATGCGAATCAGCATGGTGTTCTCAAATGTGAATCAGCGCTTGAATGCGCTGGTTGTTGTGGGCCCGCAGGCTGGAGCAGCCGTGAGAAACGGCTGCTCCAGGTTTGGGGGGAATGCGTTAATTGGGATCGATGTCGCCGTTCTGTTCGGCGCCTTCGTCCTTGCGATCAGGGTCCTGGTCGCTGCGATTGCGCTGGTTGAGCGCTTCGAACATGCCCTGGATTTCCTGCATGATGAAGCTGAACATCACGCTCAGAACGATGAACACCGTGAGAGCTTCGCCAAGCGGATTCGTCGGTGCGGGCGCGGCGCCGACCAACGAAGGCACGGTGCTCATCAGGATGTAAATCGAAGTGATGAAGATTGAGAAGATAACGCCCATCACAATGGACAGGCCGAGATTCGGTTTCATGTTGTTATCCTACGGTTGAAAGAGAGGCACGATGCCGCTCTTCTCCAGGGAGAGCCCTGGATGGTTTGAGTTCAGAACCATCCAGAGAAGCCTGGTGGTTTACGTCGAATGCCGACTCTTGAGCCAGATGGCAGTGACGCCACCGAGCGCGAAAGCCGCATGGATTCCTGGAAAGAAAGCGAAGAAACTGACGGACGAGAAGCACAACCATGTCACCGCCAGTGATATCAGAAACATCACCACTAGCGATACCGTTCCTTTCCCGATCGGAATGCCGAGCATCGACGCGGAAATATCACTGCGTTTGTGTTGCTTCGGACCGCTAGTCAGGTTGAGAGCGAAGCCTGCGAGCGCGAGGAGGAACGCTGAAGCGCACATAGCAGTGAGGCTGCCGGGTGCGTTTTCGAACTTGAAACCAAACGCCATCGCGCCGAGTCCTGCGAAGAAGTAGGCGAGAGTGACAAGCATCGGCGCCATGTCGGCGGAGATGGCAGGTTCCGGTGTCGCTTCGTAAGGCCAGGTGACAGACTCGACTTCAGCGCGACCGAACAGATGACGGACGACGGTGATGGTCGCAGGCTCAGACGAAATAATCTTCGCGTGTTGCTCGATGGAGATTTCGGCAAGATGCTGTTCGCCGCTGTCGGTTCGAAACCAGCAATAGCGAGAGTTGGTGCTTTGTCCGAGGTCTTCCAGTCCAGCAGTAATTGGCACAGCCGCTCCCTGATAAACCACTGTTCGAGTGGACTTCCAGAGGCGGCTAAGAGCAAACGGAATCCCGGCAAACGCGAGCGTCGCCAGAAGGATGGTCAGGGTCATTGTTTTCGTGGCTCCGGTTGTTGCGGTGGGTCGACTCGTTCTGTCCTTGAGGGGCAGATTTATCCGTGAGAGATTGGCTTTTATTGGGAAACGAGTTTGATGTCCAGCAATTGAAAGAGCGATTAAGATGCGAGAAATATCCTAACTTTGTTCTTCTTTTACTATCAAGAAAAGAGCTGTTATTTATGGTTTATACCTGGGCATTTTTGGCTGGGTGGTACTTCTGCGCTCAAGTGATAAACATTAGCGAGGCCTGCGCGAAGTTCACTCTTGGCTGTGTCACTGTTCGAAGACGCCTCGGTTCGGATCAAGACGCAGGGCTGTGACCAAGTTCTGTTCTGCCCGTTACTGCCCTGTTTCGCCACTTTTGCACGGTTTCGCGGTGCTTCGGTTTTGTCCAGCTCCCGTAAATGTGTCCAATCGCCCACATCGCGCCACAATGACATCCGGCACTGGAGCGACGACTAGTGGAAAAAACGTTCCTGTCGCTAAACATGCATCATGTCAAGAAGCCTGATAAATATTGTGTTTGTGGCTCACCTTTGGCAAGAATCGCGAACTTTCTAAACTGCGGATAGGCACCATATACGCCATCTTAGTGGCACCGCCGGTGCCATCGAGGATCGACCACGATCTATGAAATTTTTTGCTTAGATCACATCGTGTGTTATTCTTCGTGGGTTACCAATTTCGCCTCTATAGAAGGAGCAGTGCATGAAAAGAACACCACTGATACTCGCCCTAGCAGGTGTTCTGTTGTTGGGACCTTTAGGACCGGCAATGGCACAAACTTACAATGGGCAGCCGCTTCAAGGTCGAGTGACTTATGTCCCAACGGGCACCGTCGTCGACGCCACATTGACCAGTCCGATCGATAGCGCCGTAGCCAAGGCCGGTGACATCTTCAACGCGAATCTCTACGCTCCGATGTTCCTCGGAAGCGATGTGGTGCTTCCAGCTAATACTAAATTGGAAGGACAAGTCGTCGGTGTGGACAAAGGTGCGATGGCCGGAAAGAACGGCGTCATTGCTCTAAGACTGACAGCAGCTGTCACTCCTGACGGTGTGCGTTATCCACTCTCCGCAGTCATTACTGCTGACCAGGTTCCTGATAAGAAGGTTGTTGAAAAAGAAGGCAATCTAAAAGGCCGAACCACATCATCGACCGTTAAGAGCGGTGTGTTGAGAACGGCTGCATGGACTGCTGGCGGTACTCTTCTCGGTATTTGCTTCGCTCCGATCGTCGCCGGTTCCGTCGGTGCCGGTGCAATCGCTGGTGTCGCCACTGGTGGCGCTGTCGGTTTGGGAAGCAACCTCTGGAGAAAAGGAAAAGATGTGAGAATTCCTAGCGGAACCCGCATCAAGTTCGCTCTGGATCAGCCAATGGCAATGTCTAACGAAATTGCAGGCAGTGGAAACGGCGTGCTTCGTTAATCATCAAGTTTAAAGTTCGTTTGGAACTTTGATCAAGGAAACTCGGAATCTCGGAATCTCGGAAACCCTGAAAGTGCTGGTCCATGTGACCGGCACTTTCTATTTGCGTAGTATTGATATTGCGAAGATTTTTGAATTGCCGATCGCCGAAACGTTTTCAGGTGAAGCGTTTGCAGCATCCGTGTGGTAATTCCCATTACCTCGAGTCAGTGCCTTGTAGTAATTTCGTATCCGCTCTAATGAGAGCTCTGGCTGAGCGTTGGTGTTGAGGACAACATCGTGGACCGACCATACGACGGACAAGTCGAACAATCGCAAATTAAGGACGTTCGCGCCGACAAAGGTGCGGGGCAATCTCTGGCGGGTGAGGCGAGCGAACTTTTAGAGACTTCGACTCTGGCTAAACGCGTTGCAAACTGCGAAGCGGCCGGGCTATCGTTCACTTCGATAACCAGTCGAATGGATGCGAGCAGTCGGGGCGCGATGGACTTCGCTGTGATGAGCGGCATGATCGATTCCAGTCAGCACAAAGGAAATTTTGGCGCCGCTTTTCTGAACAGTATGCTCGATACCGGTGGCAATAAGGTCAGTATGGACGCGTCTTCCGGTAAGTTGCTCACCACAGATAGTGGCGGGCGAACTATCGATTACGATTCCAAATTATCTCAAGAGCAATCTTCGCAACGTAATGCGTCGATTATTCCAGCGCTGTTTATGGGATCGCCGTTCGCGCTTTTCGGCATGGGTGCTGCTCTTTCGATGACGGATAATGTTCAGCAACACGACCATAAGCAAGAAGCCAATCGTATTAAAACGACCCTTGGTGCCGAGCACGAAGTGGCTAAACCGGCTCAGCAACAGCAAAATCTCAAGGCCGCGAAAGGCTACATCAGCGACATTTCGATGATGTCGATGTTTCAAGACAAGAAATTGTCGCAATCGACAAAAGAAATTTACAGCCTCTCAAACCTGGCGCCGGAGCTGTTTCAAAATCAACACGCCATCGAACGCGCCGGTCGCGCCAAAGAAAATGACAGGAAAAACAAGAAACGCGTCGAGATGGACAAAATGGCAAGTGTCGATCGAAAACGGCAGCAGATGCGCGTCAAGTTGATGACAGATCGCAATTCCCGTTCCACGAAGAACCTGATTAAACGCAAAGGTCAGCTGGAGAACGAAATCGAACTAGCTCAAGGAAACGCCAGTCTGGCAGAAGTTTCGCGCATGCATTCCGAACTGGAAGTGTTGGACCGCGCACTCACGCGCATGTCGGCATTGGGCATGTGATGGAAACTAGCGCGTGCCGAAGGCGGCGCCGTTGATTCGGTGAAAACGGTACAGTTGAGGCGGGACGCCGCCGTTCAAAAGTAGCGTCGCCGCATCGGGGCGTTTATAAACCACCGTTGTTTTCAACGGCGCCAGCGATTCCTCATCGATCAGCAGGCTGGCAATCAGTGGCCAAGCCAGTCTGTGTCCTGCGTCTTTTGAAACGAGTTCTGAAACATCCATGAATTTCGATTTGGTTCCGAGTTCGCAAAGTATCTCCGGTTTTTTGCTGAGCCAAACGGCCGCTTCCGGAGGATTGTTCAAGCCGCCAACAATGGCGATGTCCGCGGCTTGTTCGAATAGCGTCGCCCAGCCGTCCATCGTCGTGTAGTCTTTCGGACGCGTTTTTGGTTGCGGAGCGTCAAATGGCCTGCCCAATCTAGGTGCACCATGCATCAAGTGCGAGGTGATGAGAGGACCGTCGCGATCGGAGACAAAAACGAAGATCCGCTCCTTGACCATTTGTTCGAGTTTTTCTAAACGTTGTCGCGCACTGAAATAGTCATAGTCTGACGCGGATAGTATTAACTTGTCGATTGGCGCGCGTTCAACCAAATCATTTTTGTTGGTGAGCGCAAAGACGAGTCGCGTTCCGAGGCTGTGCGCAACGATGTAGAGCGGGCTCGCCTCGTTTTTCTCAGCCACGACTTTCTCTACGAAAGTAGTAAACGCTTGAGCGCTCCACTCAACGTTGGTTTCGTCTTGTGAATATTTTTGCAGTTTGTCAGCTGATGGCCAGGTAAAAAGTATTGGTAGAGTCGGGCTCTCCCAGCCATTTCTCCGGTCTTGTTCGTAAGCGACGACGGCGGCATCTCTTACGGAATTGTCGAATGATTTTAGATACCCGTGTACGAAAATTGTGATCGGTCCTTTCCAACCTTTTATTTTGGATGAAAACTCCTGTTCTTCAAGAAGCGCTATGGAAGCCATTTGTGCGGATTGCCACCTGGTGTCGTTTTGATTCATCGTATCTAAATAAGTTTGCCAGGCTTTCTCTTTTTCAATTGGTTTTAGTTGCGCTGGTCGATTTACTTTGACGATGCCGTAGTCCAGCGAGCCTCGACCAAAGTCTAGATGTCGACGTCCGCCGTAATAGGGCTTTCCGCCGCCGCCATTTTCGTCGAGTCGAGTGGTGGCAAACAGCATCGGTCTGACTCCTGGATCTCGCTCATGCCTGTCGAGACGAAACTTGCTGTTCTCGGCGACTGCAGGCGCGTTTATTGCGAGTGGGAAACCGATTGAAATGCATGCCAGACTGATCAGGATGCCTGGCGAAACCATCGGCAGGCGGTGGCGCATGTGGTGGCGTGGATTCTTGAGTGGTGTCAATTTCGAGTTTAGTCTTTTATGCAAAACGATTATTGTTCCAGAGTTCGAAACGTCGTCATGTCGTTCGGAACGAGTTCTTGCATATGATATCAATTGTCGGTATCTCTTCGTTCACTATCAGCCTCTTCACCGTTTGCACTATGACGGAACTTGTGGTGGTTCGCTTGCGCTAATCCATGCTGATCTTCCTCTAGACCGTTGCTCGATTGAGGCTTCGAGTTAAGACCGTTAGTGCCCTGCTCGGAGTTCGGGCTGAACCAGGCCGTGCAAACCGTCGTGAAAACAAGAGAACTGCGACATATCTTTTAGGACGCGCCAGGAACGCGGTTCGCTCAGGCGCGGATGGTAAAATGCTGATGCGATCATGGTGTTGCTTTTCACCAGATTGCTCCCCAATGATGAAATGCGCGGCAGGGCTCTGATCGTTGAAGAAGAAACCACACGAAGTCAAACCACTTTCTGATACCAGTCGCGAAGCCGAACAGGTGCAACTGGAGATATTGCGCAAGAAATCACCTGCTGAAAAATTGCGGATGGTCAGCCAGCTGAACGACACTGTCCGCACTCTGATGATGAGCGGAATAGCGCTAAGACATCCGGAGCTTAACGAAGAACAGTGTCGCCGAAAATTAATGGATCAAGTTTTAGGCGAGACTCTCGCGGAGACAGTCTACGGTCCACCGAATTATTCAATCCGGTCCGAGAATCAGGTTGAGAGATGAATGACGATATCTCAATTACGCTCAAGGTTGTTCAGATTCTGGATCGTCTGGAAATTCCATATTTAATTGGTGGATCACTTGCCAGCTCAACTCATGGGCTAGCAAGAGCCACAGCTGATGCTGATCTTCTCGTAGATTTGAAGGTGGAGCAAATAAATGATTTTGTAGATGCTCTAGAGACTGACTTCTACGTGTCGAAAGAGTCAGCCTTCGACGCAGTCGAGTGCCGTTCAAGTTTCAACTTAATCGACTATTCATTTGGTTTTAAGGTAGACATTTTCATTCCAAAAAATCGCAATTTTGATCGGCTGCAATTGTCGAATAGAGTTCAGGTCGCCGTCTCGCCTGATGATAAGGCATTCTTTGCATGCGCAGAAGACACAGTGATAGCGAAACTCGAGTGGTATAGGGCTGGAAATGAAGTATCCGATCGCCAATGGAACGATGTTATCGGCGTGATCAAAATGCAGGGGTCTCGCTTAAAATTGGAGTATATGCGAGAAATGGCAAAGGACCTTTTCGTTTCCGATTTGCTTGAGCATGCTTTAGAGCAAGCCGCCGATTAGATGTCAGATTTGACGTCCTCTCCGTCCTGAAGAACGGGAGATTCCTGGGTTTAGACAACAACCTGTCTCAGCTCACCACAGGCGATCGCGGCGAGTCCCGCAGCTCGGGAGTGTGGAAATAATACTATGGGGTATAGTTATTCTGCCCCCAAAAACCAAAAAAGAAAGGGCTAAAAGTCTGGCTCACCAGTAGCGATAGCCCTTCCCACCAGGCAGGCAGCCTTGAGGCTGCTCTGCTCTGGTCCGACAGGGTTTGCGATGTGCGTTGACCGGGTTGCAGCGCAGTCGATTCCGCCCTTACTCGGCGGCAATGCGCTCGGTCACAAGCTCCTGACGCGCTTGCTCCCAGTCGCTCTGGTCGTGACCGTGGCTGTAGCCCGAGGCGGTCCAGATGAAGTACGCGCGCAGGGCGACCTCCTCTTCGGTGGGTGGCTGGGGCAGCGACACGACCTCGAGACCGAGTTCGGCTGCCACGCCGGTGCCGTGCCCCGACTTGCCCGAGTGACGCGGCGGCGTCACGACGAGCGGGTGTGGCGGCGCGTCGGGTGCGCGCTGGCCGGTCGGCTGGGTGCGCACCGGCTGCTGGACCCGCACGCGCTTGATGCCCAGCTTGCGGTTGCAGCGCTGGCAGACGCACTTCTCGTTGCTGCACTGCTCGCAGACCCGGGCGTCTGGCAAGCCGGACACGTCGGTCGAGCAGTAGACGCACTGGCGCGCTTCGGTCGGGGTGGGCGTCTCGCCGCTTTTGGTGGCGCGGGTGGTGCCGACGTTGGCGCTCAGCGGATCGAATTTGATGGCGGGCTCGCTGCTGGCGATGGCCGCGATGCGTGCGGCTTCCAGCTTGCGGCGAACGGTACGGGCACACTTGGGTCCGAACATGGGAAAACTCCAGGTCAGTGGATAAGCCAGCGAGAAGTTCTCGCCTTCCGAAGTACCGATGCTTAGTCGATGTGACTGAGCCACCGGCGTAGACGGGCGAACAAGAGCGGACCGCCGCAGCGGTCTACTCGGGATTGTGGTTCCACTAAAACCGCGGCGCCGAGCCGAGTTCAAGAGTGGTTCCTAAAGTTGACACATCCAATCGACCACGGGCTCGACGCAGATGCAGTCGAGCCCCGGTTCAACCGTGGCTCTGGGAAGTGGTCACTCCCACTCGAGCGCGATCTCGACGCAGCGATGCAACGCCGTCCGAGTTTCACAAGAGCCGGCGCCTGAGCCGTGGCGATTGCAACTCAGCTCTTCAAGAGCGAGTTTGCCGATGATGTAGTCTCGCAGCCGATAACGCTCTTCGGGCTTCATCGTGTCGGCGAGCGACTGGACCGCGTTGAAGCTCGCTTCCGTGAGCTTGAGTGTTCCGATGAGAACGGTGGAGATTTTGGGATGCTTCTTGAGCAACGCCGCCACCCACTCAAGCTCGTCGAAGCCCTTCCATCCGAGGCTTCTCAGATCATAAAGGCGGATGGCATAACGCTTGGTCAGCTCCACATTGCCTCCCCACTCAGGAGATACGTAGCTGTTCATGGTGATTCCTTCCGGAAAAATGGTGTTGAAACTGTAAACGCTGATTTGGAGTCGACGCTTTGGTCGCCCTCCTGGTGGTTGATCGGGCACAAAGTGCTTTGGCGCCCGGAGGCTTCGTGAGCCCCGGGCCCGTTTCTTCGTTAACGCGCGGGGATTAACGGCGCGACTTGCGGTTCTGGGCCTCCTCCAACCGAATCCGGAAGCGTCGGCACAATTCCCGGTCCGACAAATCTTCCGGCTTCGGCTTGACCGTCTCAGGTGTGTTCACCTTCAGCGCGAGCACGGCGTCCTTAGACGATGACGCGATGTCGCTGAGGTAGTTGATGATCATCAGCCCGAAAACAATCACTGACCACTCAAAAAAGCCCATGACGAGCTCCTTACAGGAAGGATCACTTTGGAAACGTTGATCGCTCAGGCGCTACGTCCCTTGCGATTCGGTCGAGCGGCAAGCTCTCGATGGGCGGCAGTGCAGCCGAGTTCTCGCTTCAATTCTCCCGATTAACCCCTTGCTCCGGCGCGCACCGTGGTGGCTTGTGGTGTGAGCTGCACGATCATGCAGCACGCGCACAGGAATCCGATGGTGGAGCCGATCAAGTGCGCGAAGAACGTGAAGCCGGCGGCCGTGATGTTGACCGCGCAGTACATGTTCAGACCGAGCACCGCGAGCGGTAGCATCGAGACGAACGGTCGTCGCCGGATGAACAGTACGACGAACGCACCGAGAACGCCGCAGACTGCCGAACTTGCACCAAAAGAGGCTCCGCCGTCATGGACAATTGCGCCGTAAGCAGCGCAGGACAGAGCCCCTGAGAGCAAGTAGAGAATGCCGAAGCGCAGCCGTCCGAGCCGTCTTTCGACGCTTCTTCCGAACAGAAAGAGCAGCAGCATGTTGGGTGCGACGTACAGGTAGTCTCGCTCGTGAACGAACAGGGAGCTGACCGAACGCAGTGCCTCTGCCGTGATGGCGGAGTAGTCCTGGTTGGCGATGCTTTGCCACATGCGTTCCGGGAAGAAGGCGTAGTCATTGACCAGGGCGCGAGCGTCTTGTTCGCTGGGACCGGACATGATTGCCCAAATAGCGATGTTGACGATGACGAGCGCGAGGGTGACGACGGGGTGGCGGACCTCCGCACGAATCACCACTTTGCTGTAATCCCTGGGAGCGGCCGCCGGCGACAGAGTTCCGATGTGATGCATGAGGAGTCCCTTTCAGAATGGCAGAGTTCCACGCACAGCGATTGCTGATAGTGAAAGTACTGCTGGTGCCTGGTTATAGGTAAACTTGGGTTGCTGCTTGTTTGAAATCAAAGAAAGAAATGTGTAACTCGACACTACGGTTATTGGGATCTGATCGCAAATATTCTTCTTTAGATAAACAAATGCGAAAATCGGCTGATATCAACCGTTTCACGTTGCATCTGTATTCGGACGTGAATATGTTCGTGCGTAGAATCACCACTATTGGTGGCACATTGGAACTGGCGTCACAAGCGATATCGATATTGGTAATAACGCTTGTGTAATAAACACAGTGACCAGGCAGTGACGTTCTGCTGGCTGGTCAGCATGGCGCTGCTGGAAATGTTTTTCGCGTGGTTGCAAAAACAGCATTTGATGGCGAAAGAACAACAAGCTTGCTGGTAAAAAAACAGCAATTTCGATGGCAAAAGACATCAGCTTCACGCGAAAAGGACAACGGCCTGCGACTTTCTTTCGCCTTAAAGATTAATTGATCAGTTTTGACTACGTAGCCTCACCATGGGAATACTCCCCATCATAATGGGCTTCTGGTAAGGTGTGAGAACGCTGTACGTAGAAGCCGATTCTGGTAGGTAACCGTGGGATCAGATTCCGACTCAGGCAAGTTTCACGACCTGAGTGTTTATCAAAACAAGAGCAATTTCGGTCTTATCACCGAAGCCTTCAGCTCGCGTCCGGAGCAGACTCTTGGCGGAGCGACGATTGGGATTGCTCGGGATACGTTTGATAAACCTGACAATGCGCAGCAAAAATTTGAACGGGCCGAAGAAAACGACATGGCCAGTCACATTGCAGCCGACACGGTTGCGATTGTGCCGAAATTCCGAGCGCTGACCGGTGGATTGGTTCGCGCAACTATGCTGGTCAATCCGCATCAGGGGCTGCAAGAAAATCTTGGCGCGTTTACTCTCAATGTCGGTGAAGGCGCGGCGCTCAATACTGTCGGCAAAACGATGTTGCCTGGAAGTCGGCTGCAGAACACGTTGGCGAGAAACATCTCCAGTCCTTTTGCTAAGGAAATTGCCACCCACCTCACGGTTGGTGGTGGTTTTGGATTGGTGAAAAGCGGCTTCGATACCAGTAATTGGGTCGATGAAAATGGTAACTTCACACCCGGAAAGCTTGCCACCAACGTCGTGAAGAGCACTGCTACAGGCGCTTTGATCAACGTTCCTGCCGGTATGGTCGGAGTGCGGGTGATGAAGGGGGCGATGTCGATGATGGCTGCAAAGGAAGCGCCTAACCGTCTTGCCACAACCATCGCTGCTGCCGGGAGCGGCTACACGAGCGGCACGGTTTTTGGCGGCATTGATGCGGTGTCGCAGGGCAAGAGCTTTAACGAGACTCTTTCGGCGATGCACTTTGCCGGTAAAGTCGGATTGGTAACCGGTGGTTTTGTCGGCGGCCTCGATAACGGCGCGCTTCACGCCAAACATCGCGCGATTGTCGATAACGTTTTGAAAGCTAATAGTTTATCCGTCCAGGAAAATGTGCCGACCGCTCGAACCGAAAAAGCCGTCGCGCGAACGGCTGATGGTGCCGAAAGTCCCAGCCAAAAGAAATCGCGCGATCAATTATCTCCGGAAGAGCTTGCCAGCGAAATGGTTTCTCGCGATGTTAAAACGTCTAAGGCCGATGGTTTGGATTTCGTAGTACTAAACTCGAAGTCTTCGGACTTAACGCCGCGTTTGAAAAATCCGCGCCGGGAAGTCGAAGTGGTGCACCGATTGAAGCCCGAGGCTGCAAATAAAACGTTCAGTACGCTGGAAGAATTTCGCGCCAATACTCAACCAACCGAAGTGAAGATGAGGGTCTTCGATATCGAGGGGCACAAGGCAAAACTGGTTGTCGAAGAAAGCCTGCTCGCGAAGATGCAAAAAAATAAGGCGACACTGGCAGCGCTAGAAGCTGTGGCATCGAAAGACATTCCGTTTGACACGTTGCCGTCAAATGAGCGTCGCAAAATTTCATTGCAGATTCAGAACACTGATCCTGAGCCGGCTCTGGTTCAACAATTCGGATCTGCTGTGGGCAAGGAATCCGCAGTGATAATGCGTGCGCGTCAGGCCCTCAGTACGACTCCGCGGCTGGCGCAGCCGGAAGATTTTGTTGCTCTTCTCGACGAGGTGCCGAACCGCGCTAAGATCAAACGTGTGGTTTTGTCGGAAGAACCGAACCCTGAGGATCCATGGAACAAAGTAAAATTCGAAAACGCTGATTTCGAGTCGGCTGCCACGGCTAGTAAGGACGGAACGATTACGTTTTATCTTACAAAAAACATGTCGAGTGACAAGGGTACTTTGCGGACGTTTATGGGTCACGAATTCGGACACCTCGCCGCCGACAATGCCCCTGAAGAAGCGGCTCTTCATTATTTAGCGATTCTAGTCGACAAGGATGTTCCTAATCCAAAATTTGATGGCACCGCGGGCAGTGCCTCGACTAAAGTGGTGGCTGCTGATGACGCTGCACGAGCAGGCTTGCAATTTCCTGAGGCACCGTCGGATAAGCCGACTGACAAACATTTTTCTCGGCGTTACGCGCGCTCTAATCCTGACGAAGATGGTGCCGTTCATTTGGGCGAAGAAATGTTGGCGCCTGACTCAGACAGATTCCTGGTCTTTGCTGAGAATGCACCGGTGAGAACCGTTTTGCTGGGGCGTTCTTTGACTAGAGTTGTGGCTCAAGCCGCGCCGACAGACCAGAGTACTCACGCCAGGCAAATTTCGAATCGATTGGGTCATGTGCAAAAGGAAGTTTATCCGGATGCGCTGAAGTTGTTGGAAAGACGCACGAAGCATGGCACTCCGACGGAACAAGCGGCCGCCGCCGAATTACTTGGTCACATCGGTAATAGAGAAAGACACGCTCCAGTTTTGCGGAGATTGGCTTCCGATCCTGACTCGAATGTGGTACCGGCGGATCTGCCCGGGTTGACGCGAAACGGATCAACTGCTCCTGTGAGCACCTCCCGTAGTGGCATGCCGGGTTTGTCATTCGAATCTTCCGGCAAAGGAAGAACGGTTGCTGACATAGCTTTCGATAATTTGCTCAGGCTGCATTCCGGCAGTGTACATGACCAGTTGGCTTTGCTGGTAAAAGAGGCCCGTCCCAATTCAGCAACCCGCGAATTGGCTCTGACCCGCCTGGGGTCTTCCACCCACTCGTCTAGTCCGGGTTACCGCAAGCTCGCAGAAATGACCGGCAATGCAGATAAATTGCCAGAATTGATTGATCTCATGAGAAACATGCCGGACGTGGAAGGGCGAATGTTGGTGTTTCACGAGGCCTATGGACTCGGGCGAAACAGTCCAGAATTCACCCGCAGTTTAGTTGCTCGTGGACTGGAGTTGCCGGGTGTCGCCGCGCAGGCTCTAGAGCTGATGCCCCCGCAAGACGCTGCGATATTTGAACCACAACTTCGCAAATTGACCAGGCAAACATGGGACAAGCCAGCCCACGACAAAGCTAACCAAATTTTGAGTGATCTGGCCGCCGGAACTGACGTTGGACGCGTGATGCAGTTGCTTCGCAGCGATAATCCCAAAGGGGTTCAACAAGGGATCGACATCGTGATCGCATCGAAGTCTGCCGACAATCGCTTGATTGAACCGCTTGTGGAAGTGGCGAACACCGCTCCGGAGGCAACAAGCCGAGCCGCCCGCCAGGCGCTTCTACGCTTCAACGCGCAGCTTGTCAAATTCCATTCGCAAATGGTCACGAGAAGATCGTTGCACGAAAATCACGGAGCGAATTGATTTTCTATCTCAGTTGTTGTGCCGTTGAGGGCTGATGATGAGCTTCTTCAGTAATGCGCACCCTTAGAAGTACATCCGTGCGCATACTAATTCGACATCTGTTCAAATTTTTTTGCGTTGAGTTGAATGCAGTGGTTGTTTCTGTGGCCGCATTGAAACCCATGCTCCAGCAGTATGTTTCGATCCATGCGGAACAGTTTAGTTGTTAACAGAACTTCGTCGCGACTTTTAAACTGGGTGGAACATCTCAAACAGTCTGTTCATGGAAAGCTTGAGACGCACTGGGCGACCGTGTGGGCAGGTGTCGTGGCGTGGGGTTTGCAACCATGCGGAAACCAATTTGATGATGTCGTTGGTCGAGAGATGCATGCCGTTTTTAATCGCGGATTGACAGGCTATCGACTTAGTCGCTTCCAGTTCGATGTTTGCGTTTTCCACATCTGCCAGATCTTCGACCATTTTGTGGATGATGTTGGCGTAGTTTTGATGTGCCAGTTCGAGTGGAACCTGAGTGCATGAAGCAGAACCATCTTCGCCGAATTCGAATTCGAAACCGAGCGATTCGAGGGCAGCTGCGCCGTTTTTCAAAACATCAGCTTGTTGTGCGCTGAGGTTTAAAGGCGATGAAATGCAGAGTCGTTGAGCATGCTCGGAGATGCGTCCGCGCGTGGTTTGAGAAGCCAGGATGCGCTCATAGAGAGTACGTTCGTGTGCGATGTGCTGCTCGATCACTTCCATGCCTTCCGGCGTCTCGAACAAGAAGTAAGTGTTGTGAATGTAGCCCGCCAGTCTCCAACCCGCAGGTAAAACAATTTCTTCGTCGAGCGGCAAGGACAGCATGGTTTCGGATGGTTGTTCGTATGTCGGCTGACTGGATCTCGAAGGCACATAACCGAGTTCGCCTCGGAAGCTCAATTGTTCGATCGATTGAGAAACGGCATCATAAGAGGCGGTGCGTTCTCTCAGTTCTGAACCGGATGAGGCGCCGAGGCTGTCAAAGCGATTGCTGTTTTCCGAACCGCCATCGGGCGCAAAGTTGTAACGCTTCTCGAAATCGGCTCCTGGGGCGTTGTGCAGCATGTGGGGTGCGCTGGTTTCTATGTTCTCGTCGCGGCTGTATAGTTTCAAAGACTGAACGACAACGCTTGAAGCATGACTTCCTGCCGCGAGCAGTTGTGCTTCTTTGCCGCCGGCCACCAGTTCTTCCTCGGATAAACCGGCGAATTGTTCCTGGTTGTGGTGCGGCGGTGCAACAGATTCGTCGAAAGTAATGCGCGGACCGTTGGCGTCGGCTTCTTCCTGGCGAGCTTGATTGATCGCTTCCATCAGTTCGCGACGCGGCTGTCTGAGCGCGTCTCCGATGGCTCGGTGCAGCGCCATATAAATTGCGTTGCTATCCGTATATTTGATTTCTTTTTTTGTCGGGTGAATATTCACATCGATATGTTCTGGATTGATTTGAATATTGATCACCGCAAACGGATGTCGACCGCGCGGAATCAAGTCGGAGTAAGCGTATTCCAGAGCTTTGTATGTAAGTGGGCAGCGCACCGGTCTCTGGTTTACAACACTGAGAATTCCCTTTCGATCGCCGCGAAAATGATTTGGTCGTGCCACCACTCCGGTTATGGTCAGTCCGAAACGCTCGTCAAAACCGCTGACTTCGACAAATGATTCATTGCCTGAAAACATTTTTGCATCCGTCGCCGCTTGAGCGGTATCGCCGGTGCCACCAGTACGAAATGCGACTGTGTCTCCTTTTCGCATTTCAAAAACTACATGAGGATGGGCGACGGCAAGGCTTTGCACGATTTCTTGCGAGTGTCCGAACTCGGTATTAGCTTTTTTGAGAAACTTCAATCGCGCCGGAACGTTATAAAACAGTTCTGCGATTTCCATGACTGTTCCTTGTGAACAGCCTGTTTCAGTGGCTATGACGTTGCCTTCTTTTACTTCGACTTTCGTTCCAGTAGCAGCGTCCCTGGTTCGCGTGTAGCAGGTGAACTTGGAAATCGACGCAATGCTCGGCAGTGCTTCACCACGAAAACCCAGTGTCATCAGGGTCGACAAATCATCGGCGCAGGCGAGTTTTGAAGTTGCGTGCCGTTGAAAGGCCAGAACCGCGTCATCGGGATCCATGCCAAAACCGTTGTCGGCGACGCGGATATCGCGCATGTCGTGACTGACGGAAATTTCGATGTGCGTAGCACCCGCGTCGATCGAGTTTTCAACCAACTCCTTAATCACTGATGCCGGGCGTTCTACGACTTCTCCGGCGGCGATTTGACTGGCAATGTGGTCTGGCAATACGGCGACTTTAGGCATGGCGTTTGTTCCTGATCTATAGGCTTCGCCATCCTATCATTAGTGTTCAAACCTTCCCTGAGAGCCGACCTCATGAGATCCGCGATAGGCGCCAAAAGATGTTTAAGTTAGACAGATATCAGATCTTAGTAGATATACTTTCGATGTTTTCAAAAATGCGTTTGATATCGCGGGCGATACCATCGACTAACGCCGTAACCAATCGCTCGCCCTTTTCTTTCGAAGCCTTTGTCGGATCGCCCCAGGCGCCGCTTGGTGAGTAAACGGCGTCCGGGCGCCGTTCTCGCGAGAATGGCCCGGGGCCGTCTCCGTGGAAATCGAGAACGGCTTGTTCCATTTTGACGACATCAGGCGCCATATAAAGCATGATCGAAGTCTCGATTTCATCGGCATGCGTGCCGCCTTCTTGTTCTTCCACTGCCAGTCTCACAGTTTGCAGCAACACTCTCAAATCAGAATACGTTACTGACATTCCTTCGCGTGCAAGTGCTTCGGCAGCCACTTTCAGCGGTCTAATTGTTGATATGCCGGTGTTTAAAAAGTAAAAATATCTCGGTCCAAAACGGGCAAAAGAGCTGACAATATCACAAAACATCGAGCTAGCTGTTTCGCTTTTCAATGATACCGAACCCGGATATTCTGCCATTGCAGGATAAAAACTGTAATTGATAGTCGGCGCAATCACCACTGGGAGCCGTTTTGCGATGGCGTGTTTTAAATACTCAGCCATCAGAAAATCGTTGTTGAGCGGCAGGTGATATCCGTGTTCCTTCGACTGGGCGCCGATTGGGATGACTACAACCGTTTTGTTTGTCAATAATGCTTCGGCATCTTTCCAATATAAATGTTCGAGAAATTGGCCTTGCGCTATGTCCGTTTT
>Ga0226658_10000650_pt1 | contig 17357 bp, 12 predicted proteins | sample OliLak19BULKMAT1_FD_169091 | JGI IMG/M metagenome (GOLD analysis project Ga0226658, IMG submission 169091) | Freshwater microbial mat bacterial communities from Lake Vanda, McMurdo Dry Valleys, Antarctica - Oligotrophic Lake LV.19.BULKMAT1 (v2)... | ecosystem: Environmental > Aquatic >... | reverse complement strand
AAAATTGTTATTGATGGAGTTGCCGGCGGTGATAGTCAGACTGCCGGAGCTTGTGATCGAGCCGGAGTTGTTGAAATCGCGGACGGCTGAAAGGTTTAAATCCAAAGGCGATTGAGAATCTCCACCGGAGGGCACCACTGACGATATCAGTGCGTCAGCGCTGTTCGTAATGTTTCTCGCGCCGATTTTGGCTGTAACTCCGGCTTTATCGGAGGTCGCGTAGATCGTTCCGTTGTTGACCAGGTTGCCTGTCAATCTAATATCGCCATTTTTGGCAAAGTTGCCGGTCGCGTCAACGCTTGTCGGAATCACAAGTGACGATGTTCTGATATTGCGTCCGGCGTCGCTGATGTTGCTCAGATTAAACTGACCATCTACACCGCGACCGCTGTTGTCTACGACGAGGGATTGAGATTCGCCGCCGATTATCTGTTGAAGCGCAACGAACTCAGCTGCTGAAACCCGCTGTCCACTGGTCAATACTTTTTCTTGATCGCCTACCTTAATAGTGTAGGAGCTGGAACTTGAGAACATGTTGTCGCCGAGGATAATTCCGCGATTGTCCGAGGACAAGTCCAGCTCTAGTCCTCTTGGGAGATTGCGTTCTCTGCCGTTGGCGTTGATGAAGGTCGAGTTGTTTTGTACTTGGGCGACGGCTTGTCTGATCTGGCGGTCGACGATTATGTTTTGCGTTTGAACAACCGGTGGGACGTCAATATGTCTGCGAACTCTGTCTTCTGATACTGGTTGTATCTGAAGTGGTGCGTTGGAGAAATGGTCGCGAGCCATTTGGCGAAGTTCTGCTCTGTTGCCTTTGTTCTGGTTGCCTCGTCCCTCGCTGAAATTCCATCCCTGGGCTTCGCCGGGATGAGCGATGGCTGGTGCCGCGAGTAGAAGTGTGCTGGCTAGTGAAACAAAAGGGGCTCTAGAAATCGAGTTCGAGCCAAAAGAGTCGCTTTTTCTCATTGCGAATTCCCTTACAGGTGCGTGTATAAAGTAGTGACCGGGATTCCGTTGCAGTATTTCTTGTTTGCTTTGCCAGGAAACAAGCGGACATATAGTCCGCGACTCAAAATAGCACCATAAGAAAGTATCATTTTTTCTTGTAGTTTTCATGAGATTCGTTTACTTTCAATCGTGTATTTCGTTGTTGGAGGCGATCCGCAAGCTCACAGCCGACGAACAACGAAAAATAGGTTTAGTAAGTTTCCTTAATACAAGTTATAAATGTGGAAAGCTGATGCTCACCCAACGACAATAGCTGGACCGACACCTCTAATGGAATCTTGGGATGAAACGACTGGCAGTTAGCGCTCTTGGGCTTTTTTCTTTTCTGCTCGCACACCCGGCTGTGGCAGCCTCGCATGATTATTTCAGCGGTGGCACTAACGTCTGCGAAAGCGACATCCTGCCTAAGGACATCTTCAGCACAGGCGTCGTCCCCGGCACTGTCTGGCTGCAAGCCCATAGCGTCAGCACTGCGAACAATACGCTTCTGGCTGACAATAGCGACGTTCAAAAAATAACTGAGTGGCTCACCTATGGTGATGGTTCCAGTCCTTTCACGATCAAGTATCCTGCGGGGTGGAGCGTATCGACCGATCAGAAAACAGGAAAAGTTGATGTCACCAGTGGTGGTGGCGCAAAATTATCCATATTGCCAGTTTTTATTGCCAATCAAAAAGTGGAAGATCTTAAACCAAAGCAGTTCTTCAACACACTGATCAAATTGTTGGAGCCGGGTGCAAGCTGGACGCCAGCTCAATCAATTGCGATAAATGCCTATCATTCCACTTATGAAAACGACAAGCAGAGCGCGACGGCAGCGCTAATGTTCGTGCAAATTCCAGAGGGTGTCGCCGGGCGAATTGTCTTAGCTGCAGTCGAAAAAAACTCACCAAAAGTTAGCCCCGAAACATTCGCGCAAATTATTCTCAGTCTGAAATCGAATGCTCCAAGCAGTTCTTCAGGCTCAACTGAGACGCAACCAGGAAGTCAATCTCAATCGGCAATGCAATCATCTTCGGGCCAATCGAATGCCGGCGATCAGAACTCCTCTGAGCAATCGCCAGCCAGTGACACAACTTTTATACCCTTCAAAGATCCAAACGAAGGCGCCTTTACTGTTGAAGTTCCAGAGGGATGGCGCACCGAAGGCGGCTTGGGAAGAGCGGGTGCGATTGATGTTCGCCCCTGGGTGCGCACGGTTTCACCAGATGGAATGATCACCGCGTTTATCGGCGATGGCAAGATACCACCATTTACGATGCCATCGGCTCAAGGGACATCATTGGGTTTCGGTCTCGGTAAGATCTATAACGGCACTCTTGTCGCCAACTACATGCCGGCTAAGAATTACGCAGAATACTACGCCAAGACCAATCTAAAGAAACACATAAGTGATCTTCAGGTCGTTAAAACAACAGATCATCCAGAACTCGCACTCAGCATTAATGGTACCGTCGGCGCCACCAAGTCCGAAGCGGCATCGATTAAGTTGACCGGAATGTATGGCACTGTTCCTGCCATTGCGTACTATCTCGCCGCGACCAAGGCGAATGTTGCATATGGCACTGGAATGTGGTGGGTGACCCTGATAGCCGGAGAGATCAGTCCTGCTGACCGAGATGCCGCAGGCCTTAGTGTTATCCAGCACATGCTGAAGACCTTTAAAATGGATCCCGGGTGGCAGGCGCGATCGGACCGAAACACAGCTACTGTTTCTCGCAACTATCAAGCTGCTGCGGCATTAAATCAACAAGCAATAATGAGTCGTTATCGGGCTCAACAAGCCGCTAGCGACAGCATTACTTCGAGTTATTGGAGCAGGCAAGCCTCTCAAGATCGTGCTGCCAACAACTTTTCCAATTATTTGCGTGGTGGTAGTTCCGGATCGTCATCGTCAAGTAGTTCTCCTAACAATTTTTCCAACTACATTCGCGGAGTCGAGAATGTAGAAGATCCGAGCACCGGAACAAAGTACCAGGTGGAATACGGTCCGCAATACCATTACATCGATCCGACCGGCAGTTATTATGCAGGCACCAACCATGGTGCCCCTGCACCAGACTGGAGACAATTGCTGTCGGTGCCGTAAATCAGTTGGCACTGTATATGGTGCGCGCCAGTCGGAACGCCGGCTCATTCAAGATGAGCATCGGCGCTCCTGTTGTTGCTGCTTATGTGCTGGCGGGCGCTGTTGCAGAATGCTGATCCAGGGCTGCTTGCAATTTTTGTTCGTCCAGGTGCTCCAGTGAAGTCTGCAATATGTGTCCGCCTGAGCCTTCAAGTTTTGGCAGCACTTTGTCGATCGTCACTTTTTTAACTAGAACGAACAGAGCTGAACTGTTGGGTTTTAATTTCTCAGAGAGTTCTTTGATGAATTTGTCGTCAATGCCCAAGTCCATCATCTTTCCAGACAGAGCTCCGGCTGCGCCGCCTAAAGCCATGCCGAACAAGGGGTTGAGCATAAGGAGCCCGAGCAGGGCGCCTAACATTCCACCCTGCAAGGCTCCAGCAGCGGTCAAATTCATAGACTGATGCAGCTTGACCTTGCCTTCAGCATCTTTCACGACCACAACGGAATCTTCGAGGTCGATCAAGTATTCATGCTGCAGCTTCGCCAGTGTGATCCTTACTTCTTCGGCTTTGTGAATATCGTCATAGGCAATAACTATTAAGTCGCTCACGTCGACCTCCTTGATTTTGTTCGGGATATGTAGGTTGGTTAATTCTACAGCATGCCAATGTACCCGATTGAGATTATTGTGCATCGCTAAACAGAATTCGCTTGTTTAAAACGAACGAGAAACTCATTGCAAATCGTACGAAGGCTCTGGTTGCAATAGCGAGAGGGCTGTCGTTGTAATTGCACAAGAACATAACTGCAGCGCTGTGAACATATTAATGTTGACCATGTAATACTTCGACTGTTTGGAAGAGGTCGTCCAAAATTTCTTCGCTAGCTTCTAGTCGACCGCGGCTTCCTTTCAGAGTGCGAAATCCAGCAGCTGGTGCAGTCGTCACGCTTCGAACAAAGAGTATCCATTTGCTGCCGATGGTCGGCATCCTCTCTTCGGAGAAGCGCCAATCAGCAGCCACCGCTCATGCTGACCATGATGAAGCTCGCACCGCAAGCGCTTTTGGTCATAAGTCTGGATATTTATTTTCACCGTCGATTTCAAGCCACCGCATACGGTGCGTGCTGGTGAATGACATTGCAACTAAAGAAACGCCAGACCGTCCGTCTGGCGTTTCTTATAGTTTCATTGTCCTGTGTTCCGGTCGGTCTTCGGTTGAAGAGGAGCTCAATTCCTGGTGGTGCCTGTCGGGCTTCGAAAAGAACGGCTTTTGAACAGGGTATTGTCGACCCAGCCAGCTTCAGCACAGTTTCATGAAAGATCACTTCTTCTGCGATTTTGATGCGTCACTAGTTTTGAAAGTGCCACCACTAAAGGTGGCAGTGCCTCGGTAAAATTTATATTGCAAACGGGCTCATTCTGTAAGTCCAAAGCCCTAAAGCAGCAATCTCAAGCAAAACAAATAACGGAGCGAGTTGAATCATTTTGTTCCGCCTTTCTTGAATGGCACCAGATGGGTAGATAGATCGAGCCGGCCAACTGAGAATAATGCACGAGCGTCTTTTTGTTTAGTAGACTAATGCGAATCTTTCTAAAGTGACAGTGCAGTTAATAACTTGAGTAAAGATTTTTAAACCGGTGTGTAAAAAAAACATCTCTGGGCCTTCTTCGGAGATTTGCCATGTATTCGTTCCATTTCACTCCTCCCCGGGCATCTAAAATAGAGCGACAGAATTTTGCTTGAGGATCTATAGACCAAAATGTTAGAGGAATGAGTTAACCATGCAAACGAAGCGACGATCAATCCTGCTGCTGTGTCTCGTGTCGATTTTGACAATCGGGCAGGTTCGGGCCGATGAATCTGGCCCTTCCACTCAGGCTGTTCGGCTGTATCAAACTGGGAAGTACCAACAGGCGCTGCCGCTTTTCAAACAAGCGGTCAAAGAAAAACCGCAAGATGCAAACTCGCTCTTCTATTATGGTCTTACTCTGCACCGACTCGGTCAAGTTGCCGCCGCCAGACAGGTGTACAACAAGGTGATCGGATATTTTCCTGGCTCGCCGGCTGCCAGACAAGCCATGGGAATTATTCTCCAGCCCGGTCAGACGCGCGCGACCAGTGGACAGTCGACCGCAGTACGCGCGACCACTGGACTGGCAACGTCGTCCGCAAGCAGCACTGGTGCCGCTTCTTACCTTTCGTCTCTGCCCTCGGAATCGAGAGTGTACTTCAAGAAAGAAGGGAACGCATTGATGGTGGACGCTGAAGTAAACAACAGGCGCATCGCAATGGTTTTTGATACGGGAGCGGAAGTTTGCGCATTTGGTAAGAACCATTTGAGAGAACTGGGCATTCAAGTGCCACAGGGACGCCCGACAGGATATGCCATGGGCGTCGGAGATGGAGGAAAGATTCCAACCTGGGAAATGAACGTAGATTTGAAACTGGGTAGCATTTATCGCAAAAATTTGCCAATCTCCGTTCAGGATAACCTCCCCGGAGAACCACTTCTCGGGCAGACCTTCTTCAATGACTTTCACTACACAATCGACAATGGTGCCAATTCCATTCACTTCGTCACCAAACAGAGTCCGCGAGCACCGGTTGTCGCATCGAGGGGCTATTCACCGTCGGCATCGACCGCGGATAGATACTCAGTGCCCTTTACCAAGGTCGGCAACGAGATGGTTGTCGTAGCAGATGTTAACGGCAAGCCAATCAGAATGATCTTCGATACGGGAGCGTCGGCAACGGTTTTCACACATGAAAGTATCCGTCAGTTGGGCATCTCCATCCCTGAGGACGCAGAGCAGGAGCACCATGTTGGTATCGCTGGCGATACCGCAGGAGTTGGCTTTGCGGTCTCAAGAATGCGGCTCGGTCCCATCGATAAATCCTCCTTTCGAATCAGCGTCATTCAAGGACTGACAGGTTATCCGCTATTGGGTCAAACATTCTATGGCGACTGGCAATACAGCATTGATAACGCAGCAGGAATGATTCGTTTCGTGCGCAGGTAGAGCAGTCCTTTCGAGCAAGATATCCGTCACGCAAAGCAGCGGTTAACCAATTTAACCTAATAGTTTGAAGAACGAAAACTTCGACGAAATGAGATCAATCGATAGCAACCAAAGAGACGCCAGGCCATCAGCCTGGCGTTTGGTTTTAATGCTCAACTTTTTCCTAATTGAAGTTGCAACGTTATTGCAACCTTAATCGACCATCATTGGTGCATCAGGCATCAGCCAGGTGTTTCTCGGCAATTTCGCCGATGTTGCTAGCGGAGAAGAGGTCCATGGCGGACAGGGGGATAGATGGTAGAAAGAGCAGGAGATGCTGGTAACAAAGCCAGCACTGAGCACGACAAAGCAGTAATTACTACCGACAGTTTAGATAGTTTCAGACTCGCGCTAACTAGAGACGACTTTACCAACATCGACACCGATGAAAACAACAGGTTATCGGCGACTGAACTCCGCACCAGTAGCGAGAGTGGCTCACTGTCTGCGAATAAGCAAACTGCTGTTGACGGTTTTCTTTCCTTCCTGGACAAGCAGCCTGTCAACACACTGGACGACGACCGTGAGGTTCGTCGAGTTATACCAAGCTGGCAGACCGCCGATTTTGCCGCGTCACGAATGAGCAGTTTGGATTTCGGAACGCTCGATAAGGATGGAGACAAAGTTCTATCGAAGGGCGAATTGACATCAGGCAAAGACAACATCGATGTGACTAGTTCAGGGAAATTTGCCGCCGAACTTTTCTTGAACCTGCTCGATGGGAATGTGACCGATGCTCGCGGAATAGTGCGCCGCGATACTGTTAACGACTTTACCAAACTCGATCCACGTTTCAAGAATAAAACTGAAGCTCAACTGGATCAGCTATCGATGGAAGGGACCGCAACCGAAAAAGTTCGTGCTCTCGATGAAAACATCACACGCAACGATTATCGTTTTGACTCGCGCGACGTAGAAGAGAGTGTGAAGTCGACGATCCTTTTGCAAAAGGCATTGAAGGAAAATCGAGACCTGGACGAAGGTGCTGATGGAAAGCCAGAACTCGGTAACACTCCGTTGACGGAGCAACGACGCTTGCTATTTCATAATGCTATTGCAAAGGACCTTAATACGATTGGCGCGCAGGTAGTTCGCAATGTGTATAAAACTGAACTTCTCGAATCAACTGGACAGCACGAGGCTGCTATCAAAGCTGGCGAAGAGGCTGTGAAAAGCGCGGATGGACTGACCAAATCTTATTCCGGTGACGGATGGAAAACGACTATCGCGGAGCTTGTGAAAACTGAACGTGATCTGCTTCAAAAAGATAGCGGGAGCATGAGACTTGAAGATCGCTCTAAAACAGAGGATCAAAAGATCCGCGCAAATATGTCGGCGACTGCCGATCAATTGAACCGAATGCTGTCTCTGCCAGCCACAACTCGCGCAGGTCTTGCTCGGCAGCTCCTGGGCTTTCAGCTGGACGAGTTTCAACTCGGCAAAGGCGTTAAGTTTGACACCAATAGCTCGATGTTCAATCCAAAACGTGCAGAAGAGTTGCATTCCGAAGGGAAAAAATACATTACCGAAAACTTCGAAATTACTCCATCAGAGTTTAGTGGCCACAATGTGACTTCTCTTTTCGGAGGAGCCTGGAAAGTTATCGATCCGAAATCTCAGTACAATTTCTATCAGGACAGAAACAACAATGGAAAGTCAGATTTGATTGAACGGATCAAGGGTTTGAAATAGTCAAAGTGGCGACTGTAATGGCTATGTCTTGGGTTGTGTGGTAGAAATAATTCTGCATAATTTGTAGTCAGTTGATTTTTAGTGTGACGTCACGATGACGTCACACTCGTGCCATATCATTCTAGAATCCCAAAATTTATTCATGGGATCCCCGCTCGCTCACTTACTAACAAATGACAGACAAAGCCCGTGTTACCGACGTCAGTCCTGCTGCGGCACCACAAACTCATTCGGATAATTTTGACCGAACCGAACTGTTTAGCAGCTTCGGACAAACGGCTCGTGAACAGAGTTCTACCGACACGACAAGAAACGGTGCAGACAGCGTCGGCACAATTTCTTCGGACCAACAATTCAACCAAACAGACGCCACTGATAGCAATTCTTTTCAGACAAACCAAAACGATAGACAGAATGGTGAACACGCAAAAGATGCTAGCCTGCGTTCAGATGCTAGTGGCGACAGTCAATCACTCGATGTGCCGAATGTGTTCGAAGAACTTGGATTAACTCGCGGTCTATCAAGTCGGGGCGACGCAAAACAACCTTCTGAAGGCAATGCCAATAACGATCGCTCGCCACTAAAAATAGCAGAACAGCCGCTTCCGACAATTGCGTTCTTTGATTCCGCAAGCGCAAGCGCGAGCATATCGAGCAGAATCGATGTTGCACTACAAAAAAATAAAGCGCGAGATCACCAGCCAGGCAACCTCAGGAACCAGCCCGATAACAGGCGGGGCGATCGGATAGAAACGAGACCAGACCTTGAAAGCGCAAAACCACCGGGCGGTCTGCAGGTTGAAAATCTTGGAGCCTCGAAAGAATTTGCCGCCAGGGTTCAGAAACAAATCGGTAGCCTGACACCAGATGCACGTTCTGCCCTTGAAAAAAGTGGAGTTGAAATTATTGCGACAGACAAACTCACGTCGGTGCGACCAGATTTGAAGGGCCAAGAACCTTACAATCAGTCAGGATCGACTTACGAAAATTTGGATGGTTTCTATCTTCCAAATTCCAAATCGGTGGTAATCGCAGAAAGCCGACAAGATAAAGCAGGAAAAACTGTGCCTAATGATCGCGTAGAAGGCGTGTTCAAGCACGAAGTTGGCCACGCCCTCGACGCCAGCCTTGGAAATTTCTCGCAGAAACCAGAGTTTGTTGAGGCTCACAAAAAAGATACAGAGAATCTCAATGCCTTCGACAAGGGCATGTTTGGCTACCTTATCGGATCGAAGGATGGCGATGGCAAGCCAGAAACATTTGCAGAAGTCTGGGGCGCGCTCAATGGCGCCAGTTCCGATCCCCGAGAAACCAACAGGATCCTGCAAAAATTTCCTAACGTAGCCAATCTGATCAAGCAAGAACTTCCCAAGTTCATCAAAAAATAAGTCCAGTGCATTTCTCCTGCCTCAGTCACCATATCCAGTGTTTGGGAAATTGACAGAAAATGGTTGATTGGTGCGGACTGATTTATCTTTCGAACTATAGACTTAGTTGTTATTGGTTCTCAGAGTCACTGGTTCGTTTGCGCCGAATGTGAGGTTGCTCGCGTTGCCACCATTGTTTACCAACAGCTGGGAGCCCGCACCTCCGTCGAAGACGGTTCCTGCAACCGATTGGAGACCCGAGCCGGTCAGTACGACGTTGCCCTGAACAATCAGTCCGGGCGGTGTCTGCATTGGGGTAGCAGTTGCTAGACCAAGTGAAATTGAAATGTTCGCCGCTGTTCTAGTTATGATGTTGTTATTGATCGCAATTCTACCTGCCTTATCGATATTGGCGATCGTTACTGCGCCACCGGACGACAGTTGTTGATTGAGTTCCAGTGAACCGGAGCTTACCGCGAGCACTACGTCACCAGAGTTTTGAACTGGCGAGCCAAAGAACAAAACTTTCTTGGTACCACTGGCTATTACTTCCAGGTTGACGCTCGCTCTTGTGTCTAAGAAAGTTATGTTTTTCTTTGATGAAACGTTCAAGTACGCGGATCCGCCGAGTGCTTGAGCTCGGATAGTGCTGAATTGTGTTCCACTACCTAAGTCGAGCGGGGTAATCGATGCAGTACCGATATTCAATGCCGCGATTAGATCGAGCTGTCCGTCTACTTTAATACCTGAAACCGTCGACTGTTCAATAGAGCCGGTTAGTGACCTGAAACCGGCGTTGTCGGCCACTACTTCCGAAAATGCTCCAAGTTGACTTCCGCTGACGGAAAATCCTTGCGCCGTGATGGCACCACTGGCAGTGATTGTTCGACCGATTCCCAGCACGGTTACTTCGGCTTTTGTTGCGTTGATGGTGGTAATGTTAGTCGTGCCGATTCCGTCAAGTCCAATATTAGCAATGGTACCGCCGGCGAAGGCAGTCAAGCTTGGAGTTATTACATTGACAGCGTCATCTGCTAATCCCAGATTGCCATTAGCTACGAGCTCGACCAAAGAGGCTGACTCAATCGGAGCGATAACGCCACTATCGAGAATGTCGCCTCCGGCGAACAGAGTTATCACACCTCCAGCCGTGACACCGCCGTGGATGGTCAGATCTTCGCCCGACAACAGTCCGATTTGGTTACCGGCATTGAGTTCCGTATTTACGAAAATTCTGGACTTACTATTCAATTTACTGGAAGCAACCAGCGAGGCGGAGCCTTTGACTCCATTGGCGTCGTAAGTCACGTCTTGACCTTTCACACTCGATTCTATCCCTGCTGTCGTTGCGATAATTGTGCCTGTCTGGGTAGTGGCACCACTGGCGGTGAGGGTTCCGGTTCTAATCGCAAAACTCGGGGACTTGGCGGCGGCGGCGATTAGTTGGATGTTTCCGTTATTGCCGGTGCCAGTGCCGCCTGTGTTCACAATGGCATTTCCGAGGTCAATCGTTCCGGCGGATTTACCTTCAAGTCCTTTTCCGTCAAACGCAAACATTTGAACATCTCCGCCGTTTGTATTTGCACCAGGGGTGATGGCGTGTGCCAACACTGAGGAAACTCCGGAGAGGGTTATATTTCCGCCTGTCTTAGACGCTTTCCCGGACAGAGAAACGGCACCTGCGCCGGTCAGATCGCCATTGCTGAGCGTTGATTTATTGGTACCGCCTTGATTGTTGAAGTCCGCTCCGGCTATTAGTGTGATGTCGAAACCTGTCGTGGTGGCATCGCCCGCTTGAATAACCACGCCAGAACCGGTGATGTTGCCGGATGCGACGATAACCAGATTCTCGGCGTCCGTTAAATTACCGTCGATTAAGATGCTGCCTGCGGTATTGAAATATGTCGGGTCACCTGTCAGGCAGCTATAGCCGATTTTAAGCAAATCAGTGCTTGCTGTGAGGTGGGCCGCGTTGCCGGTTTGTGAAACTATGCCGGTGAGCTGGTTGACGTCGACAGTTGCTGTTCCCTGCCCTGCATGCATGTTGAACTGTTTGCTGAAGAGGTCACCGCCAACGATCGTGCTGTTCCCTTCGCCGGTGTAAACGCTGTCTCTCAGATTGATCGCGCCGTGGAGCGCGCTAATTGTGCCCCGACGATTGTCGACTACAAGCACTGCATCAGGCGCGTTCAAATTTACGTGTCCACTCGCCGAGCTTATCGAGCCACGGTTGTTTATGTTCGGCGCTGCTAAACCAACATCGTCGGCCGCGCTGATTGAACCGTAATTGGTGACTGCGTCTCCAGCTGTCAGTGTCAGTCCCGATGTTGATGTGATCGTACCGGCGTTATTCAAATTTCCGGCCGCATCGAGTGTCAGATCGACTGTAGAGGCTATTGTCGCTCCTATGTAGTTGTTGATGTCGTCCGCTCGAATCGCTCCGCTGCGAGCGCTTCCGCTTGAAGAAGCCAGAACCGTTCCAAAATTGTCCAGGTTGCCGAGCAATTTGAAATCGGATCCTCTGGAGAAGTCACCATCGATAGTGACATTATCTGCGACCACAAAATTCGCTGCACGCATAGCGTCTTTTGGTCCGGTTATGGCATCAAGATCTACATTGCCGCCGGTGGCTCGACCGACGCGATCGAGCAACAGTTTTTGACCACTACCTGCAAGTGCTTGTTTCACCGCGATATATTCCGCCGCCGTAACCTGGCTTCCGGCGCTTAACGTCTTGGTTTGATCGCCTACTGAAATTTGAACTGACGCGGCTTCGTTAAACAGGTTTCGGCCTAGAGTGATATTCTTGCTGTTGGATGTGAGGTCGAGATCCAGTCCACCTCTCAGTTTTGCGATTTCACCTTGAGTATCGACTTGTCTTGTGCGAGTGCTGAATTGGCGAATAAGCGCATTATTGTTCAGGTTGTTGACGTTGAGCCTGGCACCGTGCTGAACATTGACGGGCTGTGCGGTCAGGTCAACCGAGTTGCGAACCTCGACGCGGTTTCGACCTGCGTTGCCGTAATTCTCTTTGTACAGCGCTCGGACCGCATGTCTGTCGATGTCCGGCCTCTGTTGGCGAAATTCTCTGAAGCTAGTGCTGTCGTTGTGTGCCGCAAAAGCAGCGCAGCTAGTGGCGATGAGCAGCGTTCCTGCTAAAAGTGCTGCAGATTTTGCCGAGCGGATCTGGTTGTGACCGTTCATAAAAGCGTGACCTCAGGATATGTTGTGAAACAAGCAATTCCAGGAGGTGAGTGCTTGCAGGGGACCTTTAAATGGGCAGAGCCTATCATGAATCCAATGGCACATTCCAGTAGAGTTTAGTAAGTTAAGTAGTGCTTTAGCCAAAAAAGCTCAATCGAGCTATGACACTAGATCGACATCTGAGTGAGGCGGTACATTTCAGAGGTGAATCGTTTGAAGCCTTAGGCAAGAAAGATCAAGCACAAAAGGATCTGGCGAGTGTTCGGGCTCTGGGATATAAACCAGGTGAACCGTTTGTTTATACAGTGACTAAATAACCTAAATGGTTGCGCGAGCGAGAGGGCTAAGGTTGCTTCGGAGCGCAGAACAGAATTGGCGAAAAAAACTTGATGAATCGGACAAGGCGTTTCGCAGTCGCCCATTTTCGGAGTTGCAACGTAATTGCAACCTTGTTCCGTAAATATAGGTGCAGTCAAAACTTCAACAAGGTCTGTACTATATGGAAAAACCAGATGCGATCGCGTCCGACGAGGGTTCGGGCGGTTCCAGAAAACAGTCCGCACATCAGGCTCTCTTGGAGGACGCACTGACGCTGGGAACTGTGCTGGCATCAACTTCCCCAGTAGACGCCGGTTTGAAAATACTAGTATTCGAACTTGCAAACAAAGAAACGTCACCTTCGCTGCCGGAAATCCTCGAGGAAAAAATTCGGGGTCAATCACCGTCGAAGGGACAAAACTCATTCCCAAATTTGTTTCAGAGTGCTTCGAAGCACGAGTCTCCAATGGCTATGGCCATGATCGGTGGTGTGATAAAACCGGCCGACACTGATTCACCGAAAACCTTTGCTGATTTCAATCGAGAAAGAGTCATTGCTCAAGCGGATTTGGTGAGAACGCTCAGAAGAGAGGCGTTACTGGGTCGAAATGCCAATCGTGACACCACTAATTCAAAAACAAACGATGCGAATTCTAATGAGCGAAGTAATTCACGCGAGCAACCAATCCGAACCAGTGAAGCTTCGCTAAACTGGAGGGATGATTCTTCACTAAATTTGAAGCTGACTAATGAACAGTCTTCTTCGGGTATGAGCTACGATTATTTGTTCAAAACTAAACCCGTTGGCAGCAACCAAATCGATCGGATGGTCGAACAGTTTCGAAAGGGTCTATCATTTCTAACTCCAACCGCCGAAAGTATTCCTTCAATGTCGAGCATGCTGTCGGACGTATTCAAAGAGCCCAAGGATAGGGCTCCGTCCGACGACGAATTTTTCAGGCGCCGTCTGCTAAAAGAGAGTCCTTAGCGTAGCTGTGTCCAACTATTTGCTATTTGAACTTGAGATTGCGCGGAAGGCGCGCATCTACTGATAATGCTTGTTGAATATCAGCGTTGCAGAGATCTGTTTGGTTTTGCTCGTGGTAAATGCGAGCTCGCGCTAAATAGTACTTCGACTGCATTGGATCGACCGAGATTGCTTGTGAATAATCCGAAATCGCGTTGTCGAAACGCTTTAGTTGCTTATTCAAATGCCCTCGTTTAAACAGCAACTGAGCATCACCAGGAGCAAGGCGCAGAGCCTTGTTGACGTTTTTAATTTCCTGTTCCGGATTTGCAAAAGGTTCGAAATTGGAAACAAAATCGGAGGGCGGTGCGACGGCCGCTGCAGGATTAGAGCGAGAGATGTTTTGCGTAATCTCCTCCATCTCAATGCCGCGCTGCGGCTGTACAGATCCCTGGTTAGTGATAGTCGAAGCGGCAAACCCAGCTTCGCTAAGGAACATGTGCATGGCTTGTTCGTAATCATGCACTGCCCCAATGTTTGTCGGCGCCACACGTCTCTCGAGATTGGCATCTTGACCGCCGGCGCTCGCTAAGCCTGCTTGATATTGTCTGGCTAACTCCGGATTCAGTCGAGCCGCCCGCAAGTAATCTTGCACAGCATCCTCATGCTTTCCACTCTTGGCTTTGGTGGTGCCGCGCTCGAGAAACGCATTGTAGTCGTCTGGTTTTAACTCAATTGCTTTGTCGAAGTCTTTGGTGGCATCATCGAAATTTCTGAGTCGCACAAGACACTGACCGCGTTTCAAATACGCTTCAGTAAAATTCGGATTCACGGAAATAGATTCGGTGAAAAAACGCAGTGCATTTTGATTGTCTTTTTGTTGCATTGCACTCATGCCTTTTTCAAACGAGCCCAGTCCCTGGACTTGAGCTGCCGCTGGCGGGGCAATTATCATGCCGGAAAACAAAAGAATCGTGAGGCACGATGAAGCGGCTAATTGGACATGTCGTTTTCCATTCATAAAAATTGAACGCTCCAAGCATCAGAACTACAAACGAGATTATACCCAGTCCGCTGGTAGTCTTGAGTCGTGCCCGGCACTGAAAACCAGATTGACAGCTAATCTTCAAGAAGGGCTGTCATTTTGAGCCTTCCGGTTGCATTGAGCTAATTTGTCAACAGCCAGCGAGCACCGTATATGGTGAAGATGCATTGGTTTGCTTAAGTTGACTCAAGTTCTGCAAAGCAGCTCTTTCATTACGGTCATCGCTTCTTGTTCTACTTCTGCCGTGTTGTTAGTTATTCTGTAGCAACTGTTCGACTGCAACGTTCCTGCAACAGTGCATCTATACATTGGCAGGATTAGTACAAACGCGAGACTAATCAGTGGCAAACGATTCTATTTACGAACCGCCTGTGACGCTTCAGCAGCCAGGCTACGCACCCGATGCAACGCAGGAGGGAAGCACTGCGCGAAATGCGGGCGAGACGAAGCTTTCTGCAGGCGAAACACAGGAGAAGGGCACCACCTCAGCCGCCAACCCATGGAACCCTCTCAGTCTGCTGTCTGCGCCAGCCGATCTAATCTCGAAAGCTGCTAGCGCTTTGCCAAGCTCCTTTCCGACAGTCGAAATCGGCGGTGATGAGGTCGCCAAACAGCCGGTGACACCAGCGGCGACCACTGATCAAATTGACGTCAGACCAGGCGGCAGCATGTCGGATAGCCCAATGGTTGAGAATACAATTCGGAAGATAAAAGACTCGCCAGACCCGGTGCTCGAAATGGTCAACCTTCTTGCCGGAGGGTTGGACAATCTCAGAGGCGCGAAACTTTACCAAACCGTGCACGGCGACTACCAATTGCAGCTATCGCTGAATCAGCCCACTCGAGAAAAAATGGTCGATAAGTCCATTGGACCGTTCAGCTCCGGTCCGGTGACAATGGACAGAGAAGTCGGTATGCGCGCTTCACTCAGACCCGCCACCGCTGGCGGTGGTGCCATATTGCAATTGAGCAATTTTACAGGCGTTCACCCCACCGTTGAAGGACCGCAAAAGAGCAGAGCTGTACTGCCGAGCAGCGCAACTCTATCCAAAGGCATGGACGGGGACTATCACATGTCAGTCAACGGGCAAGCCGAATGGGGGCTGCGCCGGACGCACTGGACAAAATCGCGGAACCTGACCATCGATCCCGAAAATGTGCGCGATCCCTTTTTGCGCGGCATAATGCAAGATGCGACGGACATAGATCGCACGCTGGCAGATTTGCTGAGGATACAGCAGTCGCAAGACATACTAAGCATCGGCATGCAGAGATCACCTTCATCCGCTGCAGGCACAGAACAGTTTGATATGCACGTAAGGTCTAGAATCGAAAAACATGTTCCGCTAGGTCAAGACGTGTCAGCAGGCTTGCCGGTCAAGATTGACAGTGTGGATCTGGGCACTGACGTGTCGGCTTCACTGTCATACAGTCGGCAAGAGGGTATCGCGTTGAGCCGCATCAACGGAGTGAAGATCAACATCGAGCCGTTCGCCGGATTTAAGCAAGTGGTATCACCGACGAAGCTTACACTTGAAAGAGATAACTCAGGCAAGGCGGCAGTGGGTGTACAATTTGTTCTGCACGATGGACAAGGAAAACCTGGTGCACCCGTGAGCTTCTCGATTCCGTTTTCGAAGATACTCGAAGAATTGGGCAAGAGGAAGAAGTAGGTTCAGGACATCGAGGATGGGCGTTTGCGGACGTCCATTACGCTTCGGTCCAATCGATCGATTCAACGAATGATTGAACACGGGTTTAAACTTCGTTCTTTGTGGACAGTGAAAATTCGTAGACTCGTCCTTCGCTTCCTGGCTCATAGACATAAATGCACGAAAATTTGTCGGCACCGCTGAAGTCGCCATCGATGACAGAATTTTACAGGCGCGGCTCACTTTGCTATTTTAGACTATTCGCCTCAGTCTTATCCTTGGAGGCGAGATCGCTTTTGCCAAGCAATGTGTATGCCTCTGCGCGACCTCGATAGGATTTCTCAAGATATGGTTTCAATGACTTGATATTTGCGACCTTATCTTTAAGAGTATCGATTGCCACCGTCAGATCGGTAACAGCCAAATCCAGCTGTTTCGTACGAACATAACATCTACCCCTGTGTGACTTGATGATGTATTGACTGTTTGCCGGGCATAACTCGAGTGCTTTCGAATATGCACCAATTGCGGTATCAAACTTTGATAACGCCATCAGAACATCGCCGCGAGTTACATAATTCGTATGATCTTGCGGGTCCTGTTTTATAGCCCTTTCAATAAGACTCAGGGCCTCATCAAATCGTCCCTCGCTCTCATTTTCACGAGCTTTTCTGGAAAGCATTTGAGACACGACCAAAGGAGAGGCTTGCTTTGCAATTTCGACAACCGCACCCTTTTGTTTGGACAAAATTACTGAATCCGGGAAATAGTACTCACCCTTCGGTTTTTGAGTCACAACCCAACGCAATTTACCGTTTTCCAAATTCATTGTCGCCTTGCCGATCGCTGGGGATGTCTCTAGCGTAGTTGAAATTTGATGATCATGGCTCTGGGTGCTCATCTTCTTATTATGATATCAGGCTGCTTTAGTATTGCAAGTGGTGGCACGTAAAGTTTTTATCTTGGATTGAA
>Ga0226658_10000645_pt1 | contig 17429 bp, 17 predicted proteins | sample OliLak19BULKMAT1_FD_169091 | JGI IMG/M metagenome (GOLD analysis project Ga0226658, IMG submission 169091) | Freshwater microbial mat bacterial communities from Lake Vanda, McMurdo Dry Valleys, Antarctica - Oligotrophic Lake LV.19.BULKMAT1 (v2)... | ecosystem: Environmental > Aquatic >... | reverse complement strand
CCCCTCGGAGGCGTTATTATGGATTTTCAAATCATTCGTTGACAGGTCAATTGTCACATCGCTACGATGTAAATAATAGTTGAAAAAATACTCTTTTATTACAAATCCTTTAAAGCCTAGCAAAACTACAAACTCATTAAAACCATAATGAGAATAGACTTTCATAATATGCCACAATATGGGCATACCCCCAATTTCAGCCATGGGCTTAGGTCTTACTTCGGTTTCCTCACTTAATCGGGTGCCAAAACCACCCGCCAAAATCACTACTTTCATGTGTTATAAAATTTCTTTAGTGGCCAAACGGAATCTACACCCCTATCACCAATACGTTGAGTTAACAAGACAGATGGCGATTTCATACTAACTACATGCTACTTTCCAAAACCGTAAACGAATTCGCGGATTGAATCCGCTGATTCACAAATTCAAAATCTCTAATAAAAATAGTGTTGAGATAACCTACTTTACTCACTTCGCTTAACACTCTCAATTTACAGTCATAGGAATAGGATTTAAATCCCTTTGATTCCAGAATGTCAACAATTTCAGACTCTGATATGCCATATCTTTTGCCAGAACCATTTAACTCCATTATCAAGGCCTTCACTTGCTTATTATCTAATGTCTTTAACCCGCCTTTTACTACTTCCAATTCAAAGCCTTCTACATCAACTTTTATCAGCGATGGCTTTTTATCGCTGTCTATTAGCAATTCATCCAGCAAATCTATCGGAACTAATTGAGTATTTCTATCTTGCTGCGTTGCGACATGATTGACAGTATCTAAATCTGTTGTAAAGCTAACCTCACCTTTCACAGAGCCTAACGCAATATTCAGAGGATTTACTTTCTTGTGAATACTATTAACAGAAATATTGGCCTTCAGCTTTTTAAATGTGTCGGGTACCGGTTCAATAGCAATTACATCCGCACCAACATGGGCGGCTGCCAAAACTGTATAGCTTCCTATATTGGCTCCAATGTCGACAAACAAATCTTCCTCTCGAAGAAAATGCAAAAGAAAGCCCATGTCATCCAATTCGTGAAGTCCACAATATAAATTGCCGGTAGCACCGGTCATACCTCTGGCAATAATCAGATTTGAACGTTCGGTAAATGAATAGATAATCGGATACGGATTTATTCTGACATTAATTTGCCAAGCAACAAATCTCCAGATAGCACTCGCTTTCGCTTTGTGGTTGAGCGGATGCTTAAGAATATAACTAATAGTTGAAAACAAACCCATAACTAGTTTAGCTCAAGAATAAATTCTTCTAACCTATCAATTTGTTTACTGTACGAATTCTCACTCGCGAAAGACCTTCTAGCCAACATTAGTTCAATTGAGTTATAATCTTTGACATGGCTAACTACTTTACTAAAAAGGTCGGGTAACGTAGCATTATCTTTTCTTTCTGCAATCATTTGAACGAGGTGCGGGTCGCTCCTATAAGTCGTAATATTATTTGAAACAATCACCCTTCCGGTGCTCAAATATTCCATCACTTTGTGATAATTAGTCCCTTTACTCTGATCCTTCTCTACATCATAACAAATTAAAAACACATCCACCGACCGAAGCTCCTTTGCCAGCTTTTCTGATGCGACAGCTCCATGCAACTTTACGTTCTTAAAACTTTTAAGCTTAGTAACAAAATCAATTGAATCGATATCACCACCTCCGCCAATATTTGTCTGCTGAAGGTTATAACTTCCCCAACATTCAAAAATGCAATCAGGGTTATCGTTGATAATCTGAATAAAGATTTTCCTGTCAATATCAGGTCTCAACAAATTTCCAGAAAAGCCAATTCGAATGGGATGGTTAGCCACATAGGCTACCGGGTGCTGAAGAAACTCATCTGATACCCCGTGATGAATAAAATGCTTGGGTGCACTCTTATGATGATATTTATTTAAAATCTCGTGAGTTATCGAGAAAATAATATCGGCTCCGTCAGCAGCAGCAATTGCTGCTTCATTTAGTGGTTCATCTACAGGTTGAAAGACCTTACGTGCATTTTTTGGAAAATAACTAAGTGGGTACAAATTACCTAGGTCGAATGACCAAACAATATCTATTTTACCTACTACCTTTAATAGCCTCTTAACTTGGAAGTACATTAAAAAATGAAATATACTGAGCCATTTAAACTTCAAAAAATACGGAAAGAATAGTGAATGTTGAATCAAAAGAAGATTAGAATAATTTTGAATGGGATCTATTGAAATTGATTTGGCGCTGTTAGCACCTTGCTGCTCTGGCGGATTCAAAAAATAAATCCGGTTTCCCCTTTTTGCCAGCTCAATTGCATAGTGATGTTTCGATAAAAACATCTTTCCCCATGCCTGGGGCGAAAGGATTAAAATGGTTTTACCGCGTAATTCAGCCATCAGACTTCTATTGATAAAATCTGTTAATCGCATTTCCTACATAAGCAATCATCTCTTCAGTCAGCTCTGGATACATGGGCAATGATAGAATTTTGTCTTGGAGAGAAGTAGCTATAGGAAAATCTTGGGGCGGATGTCCAAGGTAATGATATGCTTTTAAATTAGGAAGCGCAGTTGGGTAATGGATGGCTGTTTCAATCCCTTCCTTTTTTAAAAATTCAGCTAACTGATCGCGCCTTTCAGCTTTAATGACATACAAATGAAACGTGTGCTTAGTATGCGCTCTGACTATAGGAATTTGAATATTACTGACACTTAACAATTGCTGATTATAATATTGAGCATTTTCGATTCGTCTATTTGTCCAGTCATGGATATAGGGAAGTTTGGCGCAAAGAATAGCAGCTTGCAGCCCGTCCATGCGGCTATTGATACCCTCTATCTGATGCTGGTGTTTTATAAGTGCACCGTGCCTAGCATACATCGTGAATTTTTCAGAAAGTAGATCATCATCGGTCATAATGCATCCTGCATCTCCGTAGGCGCCTAAATTCTTACCGGGATAAAAACTAAATGAAGAGGCGATTCCAAACGTACCGGCTTTCTTTCCTTTGTATTCTGAAAAATGAGATTGGGCACAATCTTCTATTAAATAGATATTGTGCTTTTTACAAAAAGACTGTATAAAATCCATGTCGCACATTTGCCCCTGCAGATGAACGACAACCATTGCTTTTGTTCTTGGTGATATTTTGCTTTCTAGTTGTGCCTCATCTAAACTAAAATAATCTGGATGAACATCTACAAAAACCGGCCTGGCTCCTGCTTGGCTAATTGTTTCAGAACTGGATATCCAGCTATTTGCTACCGTAATTACTTCATCCCCACCGCTTACCCCCAGCATCTTTAAAATAATATATAAAGAGTCTGTTCCATTGGCACAAGAAATTACATGCTTTACTCCGTACATGTGAGCAAAAGCCAATTCAAAATCCTTAACATATTTACCACCGATAAAAGCAGCGTCTTGAATGACAGATGCAATCGCTTTATCAATGTCTGCTTTTATGCAATTATATTGTGCGGAGAGATCGACAAAAGGAACTCGCATAGGGGAGTATTATTTTTTAGATTGAACGAATGAACTTTGCCGGGTTTCCCGCATAGATACCAGACGTCAAAATATTTTTGGTGACAACTGCGCCAGCTCCAATGACTACATGGTCGCATATTGTAACAGGCAAAATTGTTGCGTTTGATCCGATTGAAACCTGATTGCCAATGTGTGTCGACTTCCACTTGCTACGATCTCCCCCGGCCGGTGTACCGTTTTCAAAAAGATCGTTTATAAACATTACCCCATGACCAATAAAACAGTTTTTACCTATAGTAACTAAACTACATATGAACGTATGAGATTGCACCTTTGTGTGTTCGCCAATAGTAACCTGATTTTGAATCTCGACAAAAGGACCTATAAAGCAGTGAGAGTCAATTTTACACCCATATAAATTAACCGGCTCCACTACTTTTACTGATTCACCAAAAATCACGTCTCGTATTTGCGATCTTAATAGTATTGGCAAGTTCATACACGGATAGCAGCGCTATAAATTTTTTCGATTATTTCTACTGTCTTCAACCCTTCAAAAGAGTTAGCGGTGATCGAAGCGTTATGTTGCAACACTTCTATTAGATTGTCATACACTTTATCATGATTGCTCATCGAGCCTACGTAGTTACCATAGTTATTAGGCTTATTGCCTTCCGGCAGATTCTCAATTTTATAATCCTCTATATTTTGATACTCTAGCTCATTTAAATATTGCCCCCCTATTTTAACGGTGCCTTTTTCGCCAAATAAAACAAGCGAACCTTCCATATTTCTATGATGACTATTCACCGTATAATTAATCGTTCCGATAGCACCGTTATAAAATTCCAAAATCACAACTCCCGTATCTTCAAACTCAATTATTCCTTCGTGGTTAAAATTTCCCATGTATGACTGAACATTTTTGACATCGCCTACAATCCAGTACAACAAGTCGATAAAATGGCTAAATTGAGTAAACAGTGTTCCACCATCAAGTCCTAACGTTCCCTTCCAAGAGTCTCTATAATAATCAGGGTTACGATTCCAAAAGCAGGATAATTGAACACTCATTATTTTTCCAAGCCTACCTTCGTCTATCAGTTTTTTAACTGCGGCAACAGGTGGGTTGTATCGATTTTGCTTAATCGCAAACAATCTCTTGTTTGCTTTTTCGGCCGCTTGGATCATTTGGCCACAGTCGTGAACATTAATGGCCATTGGCTTTTCGCACAACACATGAAAGCCCGCACGAAGAAATTTTATCGAATGTTCGGCATGAAGCCCGTTGGGCGAACAAACGGCAACTACATCCATTTCCTTTTCATGCGCCAGCATTTCCTCGAGCGAATAATAGGCGTTCGCTGAATACGTAGACGCCATCGTGTCTGCTTTCTCTTTCACCGTGTCGCAAACCGCCACGAGTACGCCTTTTGAGTGAATATGTTCTGCATGACGCTGCGCAATGCGACCACATCCAATAATACCGAATTTGATTTTTGACGCCATGGTTATTTGCGGGTAAATATTTTGCGAAACTTTTGTGTTTTCTGAAGCAGTTGCATGTACCCTCTTTTTAAATGGGTATCTGTTTTAAAATCTTCATGCTTGTGAATTGGTGCCCTCATTATCTGCGCAAACTCATCTTCTGAAAGACTTAGTTTTTTCAACACATATTCCTTATCAGAACTCAGTTCAGCCTCCAAATAAAGCGGTAATGCCAACTCGGCTACTGCGATTGCTTTTGTTATCTGTCCGGAGCAAATCAATGTAGAAAGATGTGCCTTTCTTTTATCTATTTTAAATTTCTCGGGTAAAATATAGGCTTGATAAAATTTAGTGAAGAGCGATTCATAATGCTTACCACCGTAATCTCTCCAGTCTAACTCATTGCTAATGAACTTTTTTATCTCCGCCTTATTGTAGGGTACATAGTTTAAGATAGAAATAGGCGAAAGTTTTAATACGGCCGAATAGTATAGATGTCTTTTAAAGTCATAAAACGGATATGTTTTCAACTTCATATTTCCAAATTTGGAATGAATATCTTGAAGGTTTACAAAATCCATTTTCTTGTACAACCAACCGGGCGGCATAATATGTTCGGTAACGATATTAGTGCCGCTTATCAAATAACTAATACGATGCTTTTTGGCCAACTTATACATGGAAGCAAAAATGGCATGATCAGATACCAGCTCAATATCCACAACCGATGCCTTTAAATAGGAGAGTTGTATGTCTTTAAACTCCCGCCAATTGACTACGAGTGTCACCAGATCAATTCCCAGTTTATTAACGATATTTTCGATATTCTTAATGGCCAGTTCAGAATTCCAACCGTTATCTAAATGCACCGCTAAAGGTCTTAGTCCTAGCTTCTTTACTAGGTAGGCTACATAGGTACTATCTACCCCGCCACTTAGTCCAATCAAACAATCGTATTTCTTTCCTTCTCCCCTACGCTTGATTATAGCGGTAAGCTCATGCATCTTTTGTTCACCTTGCTGCCCTGTCAATACATTCTTTTCAGCTTCTCTATACTCGTAATAATAGTTACAGATACCTGCTTCATCAAATACAATATCCGGATCGGCAATATTGTCCATGACAGTAATAGCACATTGGCGATAAAACGGATTTTCTTTACTAAGAACCATCTTGGTTAATCTAAATCAACTGGAAAAAATAATTCTTCTTTTAAATCCTTTTGAGATGGATAACTGATTAATACAGCGCGGTGTGGGCGCTGAAAAACAAACAGGCCACCCGCAGCTACAGCGGAGGCTCCTGCCTGAACCGCCTTTCTAAAATCTTCTAAGGAGGATGCGCCACCCACCGCAACCAATGGAATATTAATTGAAGACGAAACTGCTTTTATCAATACTTCATCAAACCCCTCGAAGGTTCCATCTCTATCTATGGCATTTAATAAAATTTCCCCCGCTCCGTTTGCCTCCATCAACTTTGCAAACTCTATTGGATCTAAATCTGAATTTTTTGTTCCGTTGTTTCCGTAAACTCTATACTTGCCCCACATGTTCTTCTTTACATCCATTGAAATAACAATGCTTTGCCTGCCAACATAGTCAGAAATCTGCTTAATGAAATTGGGGTTCTTGAGGGCTGAAGTATTCAGAATCACCTTTTCAACTCCAATGGCAATCAGGTTTTTCACTTCAGCTAGTGTAGTTATTCCACCCCCATATCCCAATGGCATAAACGCTTCGCTGGCTATTTCCTTGATCGCCTTTATATCAGGAGGTCTCCCCTCTTGAGTGGCTGATATATCTAATACTACAATCTCATCAACTTCTTTATCGTTAAAAACCTTAACCGCATTTATAGGATCACCAATATAAATATGGTTTTTAAATTTAATTGATTTTACCAGTCCGCCATTTTGAATAAGTAATGATGGAATGACTCTAATTCTTTTCATGTTACTTAATAGAGTTTTGCAAAATTCTCTAATAACTTCATTCCATATCGATGGCTTTTTTCTGGATGAAATTGAACCCCCAAAATATTTTTTCGTTCAACACCTGATACAAAGCGGTAACCATAATCAGCATTCACTAAAATATCTTCCTGATGGACTACCTCAGCATGATAAGAATGAACGAAGTAATAACGAGCGTCAACTATATTAGTAAAGAGCAACGATTTTTTTGCTGGTAACACATCAGTCCATCCCATGTGAGGCACCTTTAAAGATGATGGCAATAGTTCCTGCTTAAATCGAACTATTCTCCCATCAATCCATCCCAATCCAGGCAAAATACCCTCTTCACTACCCCGCATAAACAATTGCATACCCACACATACTCCTAAAACCGTAATGCCCCTTTTGAGTACTACTTCATTTAAAACCGGCAGCAATCCGCTTTCTGAAAGCTTGGCAGCACAGGTATCAAAGGCTCCTACACCAGGCAAAATAATTTTTGTGGCCGATTCAATCTGAGCTTCTGCTGACGTAATCCTAGAGGGCACACCAATTTTCTTGAGCATGTTTTGCATGGATGCCAAGTTGCCAACGCCATAGTCAACGATGGTAAGCATCAACTAATTTTCATGTTAAAGATTTTACAAAATCGACTGAATGTCATCGCTCTAAAATAAATAGGCTCGTACCCAAGCTTGCCCTCAACAAACTTATCAAATCGATTCACAAGCTCCTCTGTAAATACTCCCGCAACCTTACTAATAGTAATAAGGTCATCTCGCACTCTTTCTTTATTCTGAAGAATCCACTCACGATCGGGTGCTACAAAACCCATCTTGTCTTTACGAAACTTAATTGCCTCTGGTAATTCGTTAATGGCTTCGCGCAATACATACTTTGAATAGCCATTCCAAATTTTGTGTGAAGAGTCTAACCCGATACAATATTCAACCAACCGATGATCTAAAAATGGTAGCCGCGACTCAATCGAAAATAGCATGGAATTCCTATCCTCCGAATGAAGTTGATAGGGAATACTTGTTTGACAAATCTCCGCAATACTAAGATCACGGATAGTATTTGCTCTCCACTGCAAGTTGGATTTCACGGCCAATCGTTGCCAGTTATCAGTTAGCCAAGGATATTGCGGTTTTCCTGCGATTTTCTTTAACGCGTGAATTACTCTTACTGTCAGCCGTGAGTGCAGCATTCTCTTTGCCTCTGAAAAAAAACTAACCTTTTTATGAGCTGCTTTTTGCCTGATAAGGGATATGGCTTCTGTCCATTTAAAGGCTGAAATAAGTTCGATTATCCGTGTATCAAAAAACTCCCCGTACCCACATAAGTATTCGTCAGAACCTTGTCCATCCTGCATGACAATCAGGCGTTCTTCTTTTGCCTTTTCAAATACTTTATACTCCGAAAAATGGGAAGCGGTGCTGAAAGGCTGATCTTGATGATATAACATTACGTCCAAAATACCTTTGTCCAATAAATCGTTTAGCTCAGGATAAACTTTTGCTGCCTGAAAACCCGTTTGCTTTGTGACTAGGTCACTGAACTTTTGTTCATCATACCTGCTATCTTTATAACAAGAGGTAATGGTAGCAAAATCTTGATTAGCCATTCGCTGGCTCGCAATCACACTCACAATTGAAGAGCTGTCAATTCCACCCGACAAACAACTACCCACTCTTACATCAGAACGCATTCGTACCTTAACACTTTCTAAAAAAAGAGAGCGCACTTTTTCTACCGCAGTCTCACTGTTTTCTTGCACTGAAATACTGGCCATTTGCAAATCATACCACGGCAACACCTGAAATTGATGCGTTACCAGATTATACGTTAAAAAATTTCCGGCCTTTAATTCATTCACGCCCTCAAAAAAGGTTTGTTCAGAATAATTTAATAGGCCAGCCGTTAAGAAATTTACGGCAACAGATTTATTTAAGACTGGAATAAACCCTGGCACTACCGTAAATTGCTTGATCTCAGAGCCGGCCAAAAAATAATTTTGAACAGTTGTATAGTACAGCGGTTTAATACCGAAGTGATCTCTGCAAAAAATAACTTCATTTTTTGTTTCATCAGCAATGGCAAAGGCCCACATCCCATTAAATTTCTTGAATGCTTCGGTACCCCACTGCCGGTAGGCCGCCAATATCACTTCGGTATCAGTTTCTGAAATGAACGTATTCCCAAGCAATTTCAATTCGTCTCTTAATTCAAGGTAGTTATAGATCTCTCCATTGTAGGTAATGCAAAGATTTTCTCGTTGCATAGGCTGATGCCCTGCCTGACTTAAATCTAAAATGGAAAGTCTACGATGCCCAAAAGCAAAATTATCTCCATAGAAAAAGCCTTCATCATCAGGTCCACGATGAGTAACTTTGTCATTCACTGATTTTACTAAATCCGGATCTATTTGTCGATCTCGATAATCTACTACGACACTAATCCCACACACAAATTAGACGTTTAAGTATTTAATCCGATACGATTCAAATCTTTCTTGAGGTATGTATCCATTGTATTGACTTTTAGTTTTCGAGAATTTACATTCATCCCTATTCAATTCTTGTATTTTTTTTGCAGGATTACCAACCAAAACACAGTAGCCTTCTGGAAAAGATTTTGTAACAATTGCCCCAGCACCAACTATTGTGAAATCACCCAATTCAATCCCGGGTAATATAACTACTCCCATTCCAATCCAACAATGTCGGCCTATCACTATTGGTCTATCCCCAATTTGAATACGGTAGTCGTAGAGACTGTGATTACCACTCATAAGCCCCACATTGGGGCCAATTTGTGTATAGTCACCAATATAAATTTTATTCACCGCATGAATATAGCAACCAGGGTTGTAGCCAGGACATGTGTCGATCCCCGCATAAACATTTTTCGGGTAACTTACAATACTAGCGTGGTGCATAGGCCAGTACGCTGTACGATTTATCCCCACAACTTTTTGCAAAAACCAAATAAGCACGGTTATCTCAGTTTCAGATCCTTTTGTGTTTCGTACAAATCTAAAATAAGGAAGTTGGACTAGGACGAAACTAACACATTGTGCCAGATATTGGAAAATTAAAAGTGGATTGTAAACTATCCTTCTAAAAACTCCTAAAAGCCTATTCATACCTTGTAATTAGCCGAAAAAGGATTGCTCGAAAAAGAATGCATGTAGGGGTTTGATGGGGAGTAATCCGTAAATGGATCAATTGCTATTGGCTTATTAAACGCCTTAACGAGTTCAGTCATGTCAATTCCAAATCGTGCTTTTATCTTTCTAAAAAATGTAAATCTTCCCTTGATAAAGTTTCGTACAATCGCTTTTACTAAAATGATTCTCAAATTCTCTTTTGCTAGAATGATCTCTTCTTCGCTCAATGGGCATTTGATATCATCTAAAAAGGAAAATTTCATTTCGATTGACTCGAAAATGCCTTCAACAGAGTGTAAAAATGTTCCAGATGCCTGTCCAGGCGTTTCGCGCCACCAGGTAAGTCCATCACCAATCACCAAACTATCAAATTGAGAAGCAATCCTATACCTGATAAAATCATCACCGGCACGATAACCATCCGATAACCCGCCAACTTGAACGAGAATCTTTGTGCGAAATAGAACATTAGAAAATGCTGTTCCTAAAAAACCGTGCCCGAAATATTCTCCTACATAGAATTGGTGTGGCGTAACGACAATGGGAAAAAATAAATTATTTTTAAACCACCGCATTAACGCCATTCCGCAACCAGGAAAGGCATGAAGTGTCTTAACCATAAAATCCAACCCATGCGGATAAATCATATCATCTCCATCAATAAAAATCAGGTACTCTCCTTTCGCCAGTTGAATTGCTTTGTTTCTGTTTGGATACTCACCAATATTTTGCTCGTTTCTGTATTTTACGATTCGAGGATCCCTAAATCCAGCAACAATTTCCCACGTGTTATCTGAAGATGAATCATCCCCAATAATCAATTCAAAGTTCGGATAACTGGAAGCTAAGATACTTTCAATGGCATCTCGCACATACGCACTTGAATTGTAGGTGACTGTTATAACTGTTACCAGAGGATTATTTGCTACGCTCATCTATACGTGTAATTTTCCAAATAGAACTGCGCAATATTATCTCTGTATTGATCGTAGCTGTAGTATTTTGAACAAAGCTCAAATTGCTTTGATTGAGTTTCTGTATACGTAGATTCGCTGTTTAAATACATGATATCGTCAGCTAATTTAATCGCCATTTCAGTATAGGAGGGATAAATACCCTGCAATCCTCTAAAATCCTCAGTAAAAAATTCTTCATTGTAAACAGCAAATCCAATAGCACCGCTAAAAATTGGTTCAATTAGATATCCATCAAGGCCCTCGCCAAAAGTAAGTGTCCATTTTGCATAGGATATTACGTCTTTGTATTGCTCATAAGTAAGATTTTGAATTATCTGAATTTTAAGGTTCGGTAGCTTAGAAAGTTGTGTCAAAATATCATCCTTGCCGGGATGTGAGTCCGGTGAGACAACTAAAAAATCTCTCTTCACCTTAAAACTTCGAAATTGATATTTTTCAGGACTGATCCAAACACTAAATTTATGAAGTGGCACCTGATACCGCTGTTGCATTTCGCGCGTACAATACTGCTCGTGTGCAGAAGTAATGGTTATCTTATTTGATAACTTCTTGAGAAGACCTACCTCATCAGGCGTAGGCATTAGTTGAATATTTTGATTCAGGATATTAAGTCTAAAATATTCTCTTTTCTGTAACCAATTGAATTTACCAGCTAGAAGCATTTTATAAAAATAATTGGTAAGATATTCCGGAATATGAACCAATACCTCCTGCACGTGACTAAAATAGCGATCGAGTTGATTGTATCGAAATACTGAAGTTTGATTTCTAAACTGAGTATGTTCATTTAATAAGTGCTGCTCAGGAAATGTACACAAGATAACTTCAGAACCATGCATTTCCCCAAGCCTTGCGGTCTCTTCGCACAACGAAACAATTGACATAATACCACCTGATATTCTATCTTTCCCAGTTTGATAGTCGGCTCCTTCAATTAAAAAAATAATAAGCTTAGTAGCATTTGCATCCTTTTTCAAAATTCGTTGATCCTGAATAGAACGAACCGTTATTTCTCGAATTACTTTACGCCTTTCCTGAGGATAGCGTATCAGCCTTAGAATTGGCTTTATAAAATCGGGAATAAAATCTCTTAATTGCATTCTTACAAAACCGCCTAGCGTGCAGGTATCCCTTTCACCGTAACTCCATCAGGAATATCTTTAGTAACTACAGCACCAGCCCCTACTCTAACATTTTTGCCGATTTTTATCCCTGGCAAAACGATTGCACCACTCCCTATGGAGGTGAGGTTTCCAATAGTGACGTGTCCTAGAATATGACTTCCCGGCAATATCTCGCAAAAGTCACCGATCTTGCAATCATGATGGACGCTTGCGTGAATATGAATCAGTGTGCCCCTACCAATACTTACTGACTCTGTAATTACTGCAAGTGGCATAACATTAAGGCCTTCTCCTAAAAGCACTTCATGAGAACCGACAATTGCACTATTGGCAATGATAGAAGTTAGATGTCCGCCCCATTGAGCAAATTTATCTGCTAACATTTTTCGATGGTTAGGATTGCCTATCGCCAATGCAAATCTAGGATCTTGAGATAGAATTTCTCTGGCTTGGTTTTCTGTTCGTACAATAGGATACAAATTAAATAATGCCGCAGGTAGTTGGGCTGTAACATCATCAAATAAAAAAATTGGTGATGTCTCGCCATTTGCATTTAAAACACTCACAAGTTCTTTCGCATGCCCCCCTGCACCAACTAATAACATCTCTTAGAATTTTAAAACAGCTGCAATTATTGAACAAATCCGTTTTGTTTCCTCTTGTGGTAAATCGTAATATAAAGGAAGGCACATCACACGCCTTGATATAGAATCTGCAACAAACATAGGCTCATTATCTACATAGGGAAGTGTATTCAGCGATGGGTAGAAATATCTTCGAGGGTAAATTTCTGAAGCTACCAAGGCGTCACGCACCTTAATTAGTTGTTCTTCAGTTGAAAATAATACAGGGTAGTAGGCGTAGTTATAACTAACATGCTCGGCTATAGCCGGCCGCTCAACAGATACTCCAAACTGAGATATCCATTGGCTATACAGTTGACTCAATCCTTTGCGCCTATCTAAATTGGAATCTATATAGGGAAAGTTGGAAAGCCCCATAGCGGCATGAAACTCGGAATTTTTTCCATTTATACCCACACCCCAAAATTCCTCTTGACCGTTGTGACCAAAGTTGCGCATATAAGAAATTTTATGTGCCAGCTCTTCATCGTTAGTCGCTATGCCTCCACCTTCAACTGTGTGAAACAATTTAGTTGCGTGAAAACTCAAGGTTGAAATATCTCCATAGTTCAAAAGGGGAATGCCCTTGTGCGCTACACCAAAAGCATGAGCAGCGTCATATACCACCTTCAGGTTATACTTGCGTGCAATGTCTGCAATGGCGTCTACATCGCACGGTATACCATACACATGGGTGGCAAGTATCGCTGAGGTTTGTTCTGTAATGGCTGCCTCAATCCGTGATGGATCAATTGTAAAAGTGGATGGATCAATGTCAACAAAAACAGGTTTAGCGTTTTCCCACACAATAGAAGATGTAGTGGCGACATATGAAAATGGCGTGGTGATAATCTCGCCCTTTAAATCAAGTGCCTTGATCGCCAATTGAAGTGCAATGGTGCCGTTACTTAAAAAATAGAAATATTTTACTCCCAAGTAGTTTTTTAACTTCTCTTCTAACTCAAGTACTAAAGGTCCGTGATTGGTTAAATGAACCCTATCCCAGATACCATCTAAGTATTTTTTATATTCTTCGAGGGGTGGTAAAAATGCTTTGGTTACATTGATCATTTATAAATACTTATTTCATTTGCTTCATGAAATTCCAAGAAATGGATGCTAAACTGCTTTATTCTATAACGATCTGAAGGATATTCACCCGAATTTTAATTTCCTTTTAAATCTTTTCGTAAAACAAATACACTTTCGTTTCCGCCTTTACGTGGCGCTACCGCCACCTCTATCTCAAACGCAAAACCGAAATGATTTTTAATCATACAAAACATGTCTATCATCGCCTGATGGTCCCACACGTGATAGTGAATAGACCAATTCTTTTCTTTTAGATTTTTAATTACCTCCTCAATCTCAACATCGGATTTTCCTATTCCATGATCCGTATGTTTCACAAAATCAAAATAGTGTCCATGTTCACTCCATTTAGGTCCTTCCTCATAGTCTTTGATAAAATGTGAAACGGGAGTGATTTCCCTTTTCTCATCAAAAGTGAAACGCTTGTCTGGGATAGCCATGAATATTTTGCCACCTGGCCGAACCACTCGAAGCATATTTTTAATGGTGGCAACCGGGTTTTCGGTGTGTTCAATAAAATGATTGCCGATAACAAAATCCTGAGATTCAGACTGAACAACTTCTAACGTTTCCCCATTTCCAATAATATCCACATCTACCAAAGAATTTTGAATATCAGGAAAAATCTTGGCAGAGTCTGCTTTTGATATGCGATCAAGATATTTGACCCTAACTCCTTTCTTAACTCGTAAGGGGAGATCCATGGCCCCTATTTCAATTCCATTCCCTGAAAGAGTTGCGTAGCTAATTCCCCAGCGGTCAATTTTTGAAAACTTAGAAACCAGCCGGCTATAGATTTTGATTTTTATCTCTTTAAAGAAACTCATATATTACTATTTAGATGCTATACTTATAAAAGTATTACCAAACTCAACAAGGTTATTTCTATAATTATGTAAAGCATTTTCCTCGATCTGTCGATTAGGGAATGCCTGATCCCCGAAGGCCACATACACTTCTTTAATTTTAGATGCAAGCAGAACCGAATTTAGTGACTCAAAGAAATATGGATTATGAGGCATCTGTTCGCGATGTACTGGAATATCAGATAACAGAATATTCTTTCCAAGCGCCTTGGCTTCTTCCACCAAAGTACTCCACCCTTCATTAACAGATGGCTGAACAAGTGCAGTAGCCATACGGTACAAGGCCACTTGATGGTCTCTTGGTATTAATCCTAATAAATAAAGTTGATCGCGTATTCCATTGTCGGTAATCATCTGCAAAATTTGATTGGCAAAGTCTAAGTCCGTATGATTGATTATGTTGCCAGTGCATACTAAATTAATCTTCAGCCCCTGCTTTCGCAAAATGCCCAGTGCTTCAAAGAGTGTTTTATGGTTTTTGGTTGCGCCAAACAAATTTGACACCATCAGGTACGGCTCTGTAATTTGATACTTATCCCGCGCTATCTGAAGATAAGTAGACTGCAAGTGTGCGGGGGGGATGTACACTGCAAAGGGCATTACAAATGATTTGCCTACCGTTTGTGGAAATAATTTATCCGCATCTCGTTCACAAAAATTACTACTAAAAACTATTTTTTTTGCAGTACTTGCAATTGCGCCAATCGTTTTTTCGGCTTGAAGAGTAGTCTCCTTATTATGCCCGTCCGGAAAGTGATGATATTGAAAGTCTGCAATCCAAGCCGCTGAATTTAATCTCCCGCCACAATCGGAAAGCAAAGCCGGAAAAACAAAATCGAACTTATTTTTGAGTAGATAATTTTCATAACGGGGGTTTATCCTGCCCTTTACCTTCCGCTGAAAAAACCAAATGACTCTGTTAGCGAAAGAGAAAGGAGCCAAAATATCATCTACTAGCAAAGTAGTTAACTGAATATTTTGCAAATTAAACTCAGGAAAAATCTGTCTTTTGTTTTTAAACAAATGAACTTCAATAGCACCTTTTTCTGAAACCTGATCTATGGCTCTTATTATGTTTATGATATATTGAATGCCGCCCTGCCAGGAAGAATCACCAACCGCTAGTAATGCAATTTTTTTAATTAACTTCATGCTACACATCAGAGTTAATCAGCCAACCAGAAAGTTTACGAAGGCCATCTCGCAAAGAAACCTCTGGCCGATACCCTAACTTGTTAAGTTTAGAAATGTCTGCTCTCCAGTTAATCGGATCGCCTGCTCGAACTTGCCCATTGAATTTAAAAGGCTTAGGAGATTTTAACATTTCAAAAAAAATACTTGTTACCTCTCTAATGGTCGTCTCCTCTCCGGAGGCAAGATTATACACCTCTCCCACCATCTCTCCGTTTTGCAAAATACAATCCAATGCGCCTACTAAATCTGAAATAAAAATATAATCCCTGCTCTCGTTACCCGTACCAAATAATGTTACTACCTCACTACTCTCTTTTTGCTTTTGATATACATCCCAAAATAACTGCTTCTTTAAACCTGGGCCGTACACCGAAAAGGGTCGGGCGATAGCAGTTGGTAAACCAAAAACAGAAGTGTATTCTTGACAAATTTGCTCGGCTATTAACTTATGCCATCCGTAAGGCGACAGTGGAAGGGTTGGATCATTTTCTTTTACAGGCAGCGTAATTGGGTTGCCATACACCGCGGCACTTGATAGGTGTACGTATCTGCAATGCGGCTGGTGCTTGCGAAGCGCATCCAACACACGGATGGTATCTAAACTGTTTGCTTCAAAGTCTAATACAGGATGCGACATGGAATACGGCACATTGCCACTGCCAGCCGCATTGATAACCCCGTCTATTTTGGTTTCACCAAAAAACTCATCTAAGTCCGGAGATAACCTGGAAACTTTCTTGTAAAAATATTTCTGAGTGGGTTGCTCATACAAGTCGATGCCATACACGCTATCTCCCTTTTTCAAAAAATAAGATATGCAATGACTGCCAATAAAACCTTCAGAACCGAGAATAAGGATAGTCACTCTTACGTAATCGTTAGGGCTTAAAAATTATTGCCTGCCCTGTAGGTATGTAGAGTAAGGTCACTCCTTTTTCCTTTGCAAAAACATCGAATGCATTTTTTTGAGTGATGTGTGAGGGGAAACCGTAATCATCCAAAATCAGTACACCTCCCGAAACGAGTTTATCCCAAAAATAATTCGCAGCTGCAATTTCAGGTTCTAACACATTCATATCAATGGATAGGTAACAAATCTGCTTGGCATCGCACTGGGCCAAAGTTCCGGGTACGGCTCCCTTGATCACTTTGACCGGAAACGGTTTAAACGTTTCAACCACTTGCTGATAAACATTCTTGTAGGTGTTTAAATATTCACCCACTCCTGCTTTGTATTCGGCATCGGTTATCTGATCTCTCACCAACCCTTCATACGTATCTAACAAATAGAAAGTCTTACCCAATTTTTCAAAGCTGATATAGTCAATTACCCCACGCGAGTAGGCTCCGGTGTTTACGCCACATTCTACGAAATCTCCTGGCAAATTTTTAACCATCTCTGCCAGACTGCAAACCATGTACATTCGCCAGGGCAAATTGAAC
>Ga0226658_10000628_pt1 | contig 17655 bp, 12 predicted proteins | sample OliLak19BULKMAT1_FD_169091 | JGI IMG/M metagenome (GOLD analysis project Ga0226658, IMG submission 169091) | Freshwater microbial mat bacterial communities from Lake Vanda, McMurdo Dry Valleys, Antarctica - Oligotrophic Lake LV.19.BULKMAT1 (v2)... | ecosystem: Environmental > Aquatic >... | reverse complement strand
GGGGGATGAAAAAATCAGGCCCTTCAGGACGCCGCATTCTCACAGTGTAATCCTGACAGCCTTGGCATCGGCGGATTTTCCCCAAGGCCTCGCGTTTAATCCGCCGCTTTTTTGTATGAGTCGGGGCAAAAACAGGCTGGCCAATTATTTTGTGCCCTTTGCATGGATCATTTTCGTCGAGGAATTTCACACCCTCAGTGATATTCATAGTCTCGGGATCATATAGTGTCGCGCCGGGGCATTCGATGAAGATAAACTCATCGGAATCATCACTGAGATCAATTTCAAAGGTTTGTCGCAGCCCCAGAATGTCTGACGTGTTGCATGTTGAGCATAACCAAATGCCTTGAGAATGAATCAACTGCTTTTGACAACTCACACAAATCTTGTTCTCATTCATACCTGTTTATCCTTTGCTTGGGTTCTGATAAGAACAATTGCAAGGAATTTGCCGGATTAGAAAGAGACAGCTAACCGACTTGTAGACAATAGATTGACTCGATTTGCAGGCCTGAGGGCCTTGTTGTTTTTGTGAGATTATATTGGTTGGAGGCGATAGGGTATAGGTGGAGATTCAGGGTTTATTTCAATGAGTAGGGACGGTCCGTCTTCGAACCAGCCATTTTCTTCTGGGAAGAAAGGCGCCATTGTCGACGGCGAAATAAGGTACCCGAATTGTTCGTGCAGGCCGTCCTCCATTGGCGGATTCGAAAATCTCTGGCCTGCACCTCTATCACACCGTCGCGACGAAATCAGTGGGGTACTGGTATAAAAAGAAGATGGACCCCCCAGCTTTCCCGCCGCGGCGGACAGGCGCTGGGGTGACAATAACTGTGAGTCTATGAAAAGGAGCAGGGTCGCCCGACACTGCCAGCATACCCCCATAAATGTCATTCCGGCGCAGGCCGAAATCCAGATATTTAAATTACAGTGGTTGGTGTACGTCCCGCCACGGCGGACTTGAAAGCCCTGTGCGCTAACTCTCTTCTGAAGAGAATATAAAAAGTGAGCGGATTTTCAATACGCGAGATAAAGGAGAATACTGGATACTCCGCCTCGGCGGACCAGTAAGATATTCAGCGTGAATCGAGGAGAGGAAGCGCGGAAGACTTATATTGTGAGAGTGCTTACCTTAACTCTTGAATACAAGAAACAGCGAGCAGGCGGTTACCGTTACCGGAAGCACTGCGCTGAAAGGATATGGCAGAACAAGTGTTGCCAAAAAAGCCAATGCAAATGACGGCAGCACGAGATAGATGACTGCCGCAAAGGCAAGCTTTACAAGTCGAATGATTAACATTATGGCAAGAGCCCCAAGCGCGATAACTGCCGCGACCAACCCCGGAGTTCCAAATTCAGCCAGAATCTGGTCTTTGGCGGTTATGATATATATACTGTATGTTCCAAATGTAACAGCAGCCTGTTCAATCCAAAGGCTTATCTGCTGCATCGTTTCTTGGCTAAACATTCGTCGCTTCTTCGAGCGGTTCAATAGTGAGCGATGACTCGCCAACGCGAGTCAAGCCAACCATCCGCTGGGTCAAAAAGTTTTGGGTCGTTATCCATCGGTGCGATACTTCCATTATCTCCTGCTGGTTGACATCGCTCACCCAGTCAAGAATCACCTGATCAATCGCGCGGTCATTGACCACGATGTTGTCCATAGTTAATACAAATTTGACCTTCATTGCGACCTACCTTTTCGAAACATCTTTTCTTCAGATAGATTAGTTGCAAGGTCAATGCCGAGGCGTAGCCACAACTGGAGGCATTGCAAATGTCATTATATAACATAGACTTACGGCTGATTTTTAATTGAGACTGATAGTTGTAGCTGTTCCAAACTATTGCATCCTCCCGTGGTGGTATAGAAAGATCCCCATAGGGTAGGGAATAACAAAACCCGATGGTTTTTAAGGCCACCGGGTTTTGCTCGTATTGTGGAAAATATTTGGTGTTTACTACACCTTACAAGTAACCCCTCTAAAATGAATCCCGGCTCCGATCGATGAATAGGTGAACGTGTGTGTTGATCGGGAATCTCCTGAATGATTATCCAGTATCGCTATGGGCAAGCGACGGGCCTCATCTGTGATCGCAAAGAAAAAGAATTCTTTGCGCTGTTGTTAATTCACAGGGTTCCCTTTTCTTATGTTCATCAATAACCCTTCCTCTCTGTCAGATTACCGATGAACGGGCATGGTCCATAACAAATCCCTCCATAGTAGATGGTTCAATACATCAAATGGCGGAAAAAATCATTACGGCGTGGGGAAGTTGAAAATACTTAGGTGACGCAGGCATCAGGTGAGGATGATCCAAGCGTGAGGCGCTTGCAACATGTGTGAGGTTCATGTCGGGGGCGGTAGATCACAGTCCTGTCTGCTGAGCACAGGATAATACATTGGGGGGCGCGTGTCAAGGAAATTCGTATATGTTTTGGCAGTTGCTGTGCGAGTATTTCTGTGGTGAAGGTCTGCGTCTTCTCTTGGTCTTGTAGCGATTCCGCCGCGGCGGACTGCGGTTCCGCGAGTCTGTATTTTGCGAAAACAACGAAACCCACCGTCCGCCACGGCGGAGTGGGGTACCCGGTTAATTGTTCCGTCGGGTCTTGGTCACTTCGAGCGAACAGCGAGGAGTAAGTGTGACCTGACGGTCATGAAATTGGCGGGTTCGCGGACGGATTGATCTTGCCCCAATTTAGTGGACAGTTTTCTAAGGTTGGATTAGCTTGGCACTGGAGGTACTATCGATGGACAGACGCAGACAAATCGCTGGACGACTTGCCCGAGACGCCCGAGGGCCGATGATCTCTCACGAGACCATTTACCGTTTCATCTATGCCCAGATCACTCGAACCAATGACTACAGCTGGCGGCGTTTACTGCCACGCGGTAAGTTCAAACGAGGTCGACGGAACCACAAAGGCGGAAGTTCAGTCAAAACCTTCGCTCACCGCCGTCCTCTCTCAGAGCGGCCCGATGCGGCCAATGACGTCAGACACCAGGACACTGAAAAGCGGACCTGATGTTGTTCTCACGCTATGGTCAGGCCATTCTCACTTTGCATGAACGACATTCCCGTCTGCTCATTGCCGTCCGTCCACAGAGTAAAGCCGCCCTGCCAATAGCCCAGGCTATAGCCGACATTCTGGAGCAAATGCCGGCGCCGTGGCGCCAGACCGTCACCTTCGACAACGGCACTGAGTTCGCGTATCACTACCACCTCCATGCCCTCAACATCGAGACCTTTTTCTGTGACACCTATTCTCCGTGGCAAAAAGGAGGCGTGGAAAATGCCATTGGCCGTATGCGTCGTGTTCTACCCAGAAAAACAGATCTGGCGGCTGTGTCTGACGATCAATTCGTCGAACTCGTTCAGGCATATAATAACACACCGAGAAAATGTCTGGACTTTCGGACACCTGCAGTCCGCCGCAGGCGGATTGGGGAAAACTGTTGCACTTCAAATGTGAATCCACCTTCCAGCTTGCGCCGGAATGACATTAACCGTGGTATGCCAATGGTGTCGGACGGGGGTAACCGCCCCGTCGGTTACCCCCGACACCACAGGACAAGATCACACTGCAAGCAGTGTGGTACAAGATATTAGAGAAGACATACCCAACACTGTCGTTGCGAGGAGCGACTTCCGAGGAGTGACGCGGGAATCTCATGCCTGCCAGCTGTGGCGAGTTCTCTCTTTTTCTAATACGAAAACCAATACTGGTTCCCGGCCTGCGGGATGACATTCGATCAGGAGTCAGGATCACGGGGATCCTGATTTACAATATATAAACCGAGAATGACCCGCTATTTCAGCAACAACATCTTTTTTGATTGAGAGATATCGCCAACGGTGAGAGTGTAAAGATAAATGCCGCTTGCGACTCTTTGGCCGTTATTGTCGGTTCCATCCCATTCTATATAATGCGATCCTGCCGCGAGAGCTGAACCCACCAACTCGCGCACGTTCTGGCCAATTAGATTGTAAACATTAAGATGGACTTCACCTGAAGCTGGAATGGTGAAGGCAATAGTTGTGGCAGGATTGAACGGGTTAGGAAAATTTTGCATGAGTTCAAACGAAACCGGCAAATTATCTCGATCATCGTCGGCACCGGTCGGCAAATAGAGAATCGTGTTACCATAAATATTAAATCCGTTCGAGCGCGGATCAGACCAGACATACCATGCCCGTCCCCGCTCGGCATATACTGAAGGCGAATTCATGATCTCAGGGTTACCCGACGCTACTGGTTGATTAGCTCCTATTAGATTGAAAGCCGGATCCAGTAATTGCGTGTAAACCTTCGCTTTTCCTTCTCGCCAGTCAACCCAGGCTGTGCTTACATAGTCATCGTTGTCGATTGCCAGCGCTGGGTCATCGGCCAACGAAGCCAAGTCATTGGTGATTTCAAAGGCCGGAATAGCAACTGTGCTGGCCGATGACACCACCGTCATATACAGTTTTTTTATCCCCGTGTCTGTTCCTGTCCATAAGAGAACCGTTTCGCCGGTTGTGGATATATCGGCGGCCAAACTTCCAATAGGGACATTGGCAATTGATGAGATGTAACTAAATGTCCCGCCGGGGGTCTTGTCAGGATTGTACCAGCGTCCTTTGACGGTCGGAGTGGCGGCACCGTTATCGAGCCAGACGATATAAAAGCGGTTGAGATTATCTTTGCCAATATGGAGCGCGGTGTTTTGCACGTCGGTACTTGAATTGGAAATCTGGAACTCCGCGCCATCAAGCTGGCCGGAAGTCGAGAGCCAACGCCCGTACACTTGAGGTGTGCCGTTTCGGTTGTCAATCCATGCCACCAAGGCTCTTCCGGTGTTGTTCATGACCGCTTTAAGGTCAAGCTTGCCGGAGGACTGCGCACTTTCGGAAATCATGAATTCGGCTTCACTAAAACTTCCCCAGATAGAACCGAACCGACCAAAAATCCGTTGTCCGCCGTTTCCGGCTACTGGCCTGCTGTCAATCCAAACTACGAGTGATTTATTGTTGCCGCTTGTGGCATTTGGGTTTGATTGCAGGCTTCCAGAAGTACTCTGATTAACTTTGACGTTACTTTGAAGCAGGGAGCCGGTATGGGAGAATGTTTGAAGATAAATATCGCCGGCATCGTTGCGCTCGTCGACAAAGAGCGCCAGATTCCACCAATTGGTCGTGGTCAGAATATATGGATCAGTGGACTGAGCGCCAATTGCGTCATCGTTGATGACCCGCTCTGGCGTGAAGAGTCTTGTACCGGCATTATCAAAAAGCATAAAATGAATGTTCTCGTTACTGCCAACCTCGGTCCATACTATGCCATATCTGTTCAGTTGGCCAAGAGAAAGCGACGGGGCCCAGCGTTGTCCATCGGTGGCGAGGTTCGCCGTTCGTAATGTGGAGGGAACCAAACCGTTTGAAATGACTCGCACGGCAATACTGTTTTGAGCGGCAAACGAAGCCCATGTCGCAAGAAGGGTGCCCGTTGAAGAGATGCCAAATTCAAGGTCCCAATTGGTGGCGAGTGTGTCATTTACTGAAATCAAAGTATTGCCTCCGATGAGACCGCCGACCGGGTCGTATCGCTGGGCGAAGACTTCCTGGCCCTGACGACGATCTAACCAGCCGATGATATATTTATCCAGAGGCGAGAAGACAACCTCCGGGGCAAATTGCGGATCGGCATCAAATGGAGGCGGGACGACAGAAAAATCAGCTCCGATGGCAGCGCCCGCGCCACTGAAAAGTCGGCAGAAAATGTCAGCTTGGCCATTCCTATAGTCCTCCCATGCGACCAAAAGTCCGCCGCTCGGTTGGGTAGAGACTGAAGGAGCCCAGCGTTGGGTGGATGGAGTAATTGAATTAACTGTCAAAGGGCCAACAAGTGTTGATCCGTTGGCAGCAAGCAATTTCATTGCAACGGTATTCCCTCCGGTCGAGTAGTCCTCCCAGACAACGACAACACGGCCGTCAGGGAAGAGAGAGACATCATATAATCCGGCAAAGGCGTTTGACGAAGTATCATTTACGATAAACGGAGATCCAGTGAGTACAAAAGATGAGCTATATCGGGTGCAGAATATAAGTCCGTTTGTTTGGTCACGGTAGCAGAGAATAATATTTCCTGACGTGTCGACTAAGAGCTTAGGATCCACATAATCCGAGCCGATTGAAGAGCCAGCCGTGAAAAAGTTAATTCCAGTCTTCACCCCCGAAGAACTCAATTTTTGAGCGAAAATCTTCCAACTTCCGGCGCGATGATCTTGCCAGACGGCAAGCCAGGAACTGTCTTTCAGTTGTTTTATCGAGGCATTGGTTTGCGCAAACGTGGCTGGAGCAACTGATTCGGAGAGGGCAATGTCTGCGGCGCTGGAGGCTGACGGCAAAAATTCAACGGACTTCTGGTTGGAGATGTCTCTTCGTTCAAGTTTCAATCCGGAGAGTTGAGCCTCGTGAATAGCTGCGCGATCAAAGCTATTTTCCCCGAAGCTATCTGTGGTAAGAAAAGTGAAAAAAATGAGAATAAAAGAAATCTGTTTCATAAGGAAAGATGAGAAAAGGTGAAAGTTAAAGTGGTCTGTTTTCCAAGAGGTGTATATGGAAAGGTTTGTCTGTGCCCCATTGAGACTAATATCGTCATAACGTCCATTTTTTGCAAGCAGTTATCTTGTTGAGACTGCGCTCCTTCTACAACAATTATCGGTCAGTTTAGTTGTGGAGCAGGGGGATATTTTCAAGAAAGTTCATATCTTTTTTGCTAAAGATATGGTATACATAGCGAAGAAATGATGCCCCCACCTGTACTACCGTTCGAAACCAATGATTGCCCAAGAATTAGGATGCACCTTTTGAGCCGATGTTTCGTATGCAACAGTATGAAACTATACGATAGTTCTTGTACTTGCGAACATCCTTGGGGCGAGAGCAGACCGGAAGGCTCAACGGTAATCAGACGCCAATGACCGACCTTCTGATAAAGCGACTTTTATCTCTTGCTCTGGTTGGAGCATTCATGCTCTCGGTAAATCCTGTACCTATTTTAGCTCAATCTTCGCCACTGCCCCGTTCTACTGCGGAGGAACTGCTTGAAGACGTGCTGACCCGTCTGAATGAACGCTCAAAGGATGCTGCCGATGAATATCTCGATATTCTTATAAAGCTCCAGGATGTTCTCGAAGATTACAGCGACTATCTGCTCGACCTCGACGATAAGGACCGCCTTCGACATACTCTCTCGTTCAAAACCTTCACAACCGCGCTCAAAAACGACACCTATATTTCAGATTTGGAACGGCTGCCGGATGATATCGAGAACTTCTCTTCAGAAATAGAGACTATTGAGCAGCGGCACCGGCTCAGCGAGAAGAGCAACCAGCCAGCATGTTGCAATCTCCTCCGAAATTTTCGGCGAGAACTCGGTGTAATCTCGGAGCTTGCCGACGATTATATTAGTTCAAATAAACGACGCCATATGGCTGCCAAAGAAATTCGAGCGTATCTGCTCGCCGAATTGGATAAAATCCGAACCAAAGGAGCAAGAGAAGTATTGCTCTCTGAAGAACTGGTTGAGCGTCTGCTTGAACAGGGCGAAATCGATGAGGCTATTAGAGAGAAGCTCGAGCAGAAACTTGAAGAAGATATCTATTCCAAGGGACGTACCGAGGAAGACCTATATAGTGACGCCAAAAAAAACAAGAACAAGCATAAACCTGTCAAGCCAGCACGGCCACCGACCCCGGTCCGTCCCACGACAAAGCTTCCCCCCATTGAATTCAGAACAGGCAAGAGCGGCCATAAAGTGTATGGACGCTCAAATGAATATGCCGAGAGTTTAGCTGTGGCATCATCAAAAGTGCCTATTACCATCGAGCTTCCATTTGGCAATCTTGAGATAGTCGGCTGGGAGCAAAAGATGATTTTGGCAACGATGGAAGTCGAGGTGTCTTCGCAGTCCAGCATCAAGGAAAAGGAATTTCTTGCTCAGTCAATGCTCAAGTTGGCCAAATCGACATCGGGTTATTCAGTTGAGGCGTCGATGCCCCAACATGGTTCCGGCGACACCAAACTGCTGAACGCTTCATTGACTATCTACCTTCCCGCTCAAAACCACCTCATCTGTGATCATCAATTTGGCGAAGTAAAGATATCAGGGGTTATGAACGGCGTTGAGTTGAACTGCAAAAGTTCAAGTATTACGCTTTCGGAGATTACTGGAGGAGCAATCGTCGACAACTCAGCCGGCGAAGTCTCTGTCTCTGATGTCAGCGGCGCCCTTAAAATTGCAAATACCTTCAAACCAATCTCAGTCTCTGACTGCAATGGCGAGATGAATCTTGAGAATGCCTATTCAGAAATTTCATTGTCGGACTCCAAGGGGAATGCTGCAATCCGAAACACAGGGGCAATTCAGATTAGCAGTCATGCTGGCAATATTCAATTGAACAACAGTTACGGCGCGGTAATTCTTGAGGATGTCAAGGGTAATCTTATCATCAATAATGCCTTCGGGAAAGTTGCAATTTCAAATGTCATAGGCTCAGCCTTCCTGGCCAACAGCTACGCCAATATCACTGCCGAGGATGTGCATGGGTTATTAAATGCGAACACGCAATTTGGAATTATCTCGGCATCGCTTTTGAGCGGCCCCATTAATCTTGTCAACCAGAACGGGGTCATTCAAGTCGTTCTCGACGGAGCCCTGAGAGGGACTTCGACTATACATTCAAGCTTTGGAAGTATTGATATCTCGGCCAGTGACCGATGCAATATCATCCTCTCTGCCAGCGCCCGCGAGGGGAAAATTCAGTTTCTCAAACCAATTCAGATAATCGACCGTGGCGCGGTCAAAACCGCGATCATCAAATTCGGCACCGGCAAAGATTCATTGTTTGTCACGGGCGTGAATTGCCCGATTATCATAAGCGAATAAAGACACAAAATCGGCAGTGCTTCTCCGCACCTCAACACACATCTCAATTTTTGGAAATCTTAACGGAATATCGAAATTATTGAACGGCTACCGTTCGTAATCTGGACGAATTAGACGCATAATCCTCAAGCCGATTTTCCATCGCAGCGACCATTGTACGATCCGGGGGAGGAAGTTTGCAGGAATTTGTCAGCACAGTCATTTCCTGAAGAACCGCCCGTATTGCTTTGACACTCTCTATAATCGCATCAGAGGATGGGTGAAGTGTATTCTGGCTGTCAACCACGCTACCGGCGCCGATCTCTGACCTCAAAAATTCCGCCCGGCTCGAAATGAGAGTGATGGCCGTTGAAATCTGCTGAGCCATCTGATCCATAGCCTCACGAAGGGTGTCATTCGATACAAGCCGAATTTGATCCCGGTTGATCTGCTGCTGCATCTGGCGGTTTTCGCGAAGGACCGATTCCACTGTGACATACTGATCGAAAAGCAGACGGTTGGCTTCCATGAGAATTTCCTCGGTCGAGCCGACCTCGATTTCTAAATACCGCGCTTCTTCGATAGTCTTGCTGAACAAACTCTTTTCGATGACGCGGAGGTCTTCCTCGCTCAAGCCAAGATTATCTCTCAGAATCTCGCGCGCTTCCTGTTCTTCTCTCGCCGGGGGCCTGCTGTTGATATAGAGCGAGAAACGGGAAAGTTGATTGGCCAGCGAAAGGACTTGGGAGGGCACAAGTTCCGGATGGGTTGTGTGCGGTGTAAATACCGTGTGGTGCCGACCCACAGCCAGTGAAATCGACTCAGGCAAATGCCATTGGTCGAGCAAGAACTGACCGACAAGAGCGTGGTTTGTTCCCCAAATCTCCTCTTCGAGATCTACAAGATTTCCTTCGCGTCCCGATGCCATCCAGACACGCGGGAACTCAGCAGGAAAGGCTCCTTCGAGAATTAACAGGCCGATATCATGCACAAGTCCCGCGACATAGAGTTCCTCAGGATTGCGGTACTTTATCTTCTCGGCGATCATACGACAGGCAATAGCCGTCTCAAGCGAGTGTCTCCAGAAGCGAAGCCGGTCAATGCCGGTGCTTACTTTCGAAGTCAGTGAATACACCGAACTCGAAAGAGCCAAGGCAGTAACCTGTTTCATTCCGATTGTCATCACGGCCTGGGTAAGTGAGGATACTTTGCTTGGTAGACTGTAGAAAGGAGAATTGACAATTCGCAAAACTTTGGTCGTCAACATTGGATCGCGGGAGAGAATTGTCGCGAGTTGACCGGCGGAGGCATTGTCATCATGAGATAGACGCACTACCTCAGAGAGAGTCTGAGGAAGGGATTTCAGCTCCTTACGTCCATCGAGGATTTTCTGTATAAGTACTTTATCCATAAAGCCACTGTTTAGGTTATTAATTGTATCGGATAAATTGCGGGATGGTTGAGCCAGAACGGACGAAAAGCGCCTAAACAAGAACTATTCAGAGACTAAACAGAGGAGGAATTGGCCGTCGATTTTGCCACAAGTCGGATGATTCGCTTTTCCAGTTGGGCTTTGCACTGCATTGAATAGGTGGATATTGCCAGTGCCTGCCGGGCGTAAAAAAGAGCCGAATCGGGGTCTTTTTGGCGGTGCTCATAGAACTTGGCCAGTTCCAGATTCGCCCAATAACTTTGACGAGTCTGGCTGGCGGAAATTTTTTTCCATAAGAGACTTGCCCGCTCCGACTCCCCTTGCCGTTTCAGCACATTTGCAAAATAGAGCTGTTTCTCTCCGTCCCCATTGTCTGAGTCCAACTCGACTCGCTCCATAACTGTTACGGCCGTATCGATCTGTTTTCTGCGCCCATAAATTCTCGAAAGAGAATAGAGGTCTTCGTCATAATCCAAATTGCCTCCTTTAGTCTCAAAAACATCTTTGAGCTGCATGAGCAAAAGGTACAGACTGACAATATCCTGACGATTATGTTCGAGCACAGAGGGCATTACCGAGCAATCTTCTTCGGACAACCACTTGAAATAGACCGATGGCATCAAAAAGCCGGGGAAATCATCGACCCTGAAGTAGCCAAACAGTTCACGTTCGATATTTGTCAATGAACAGTCTTTGAGCCTTCGTTTAAACAACCGCCTCGCGGGGTGCAAAAGATCCAGATGAGTAGAGCATGGGATTTCCCGCGCTACGCGGTTGATTATCATCCTATCCTTGAGTAACGGAAGATCAAAGGCCGCGCCGTTATAGCTTACAAGAATTACCTCTTCGTTCAGTTGCTCCAATAGTAACTCAAGCAATGCCTGCTCATCGCTGAAGTCCGGCAGAAAATATTGAGTGACCACAAATCCCAAATCGGTTACGCGTCCAACGCCCACCAGAAAAGTGACCGCCCCGCTCCCTCCTAAACCGGTGGTCTCGGTATCGATAAACAGAAGGTCTTTTATTGCCAGTACTCTGTCCTGATGATCAGAAGTAAACGCCGAGTGCGGGATCGAGAGTCTTGTGTCTATCGAGATAAGTTCGGTCTGGCCGAAGGCGCTCCCGAACGGATAATGCTTTACCGAGCGGACGATAGTCCCGCAGAAAGTAGTTAAAACCTCGCCGCCGATTGAATCGGCAAGGGCCTGATATCGGTCAGGCAGTTTTGATGAATAATCCGGCGCAGCCAGAGGGACAATATTGAAATCAGAGCTGGAAGGCGAAGGGGGAACACCGATCAGATGTTTGAATCGTTTCAGTTGAAAGTCGAGATTGTCATCGGTCATTGTAAAACGAATCCGTCTGCAAAGCAGAGCGTACTTTGAGTAAAGCCAGTCGGTCGGTTTCCCGCGCAAGGTATGTCTTAAGATATCCCGATGTATCCTTTGGATCGGCGAGAGCCAGCCCAACTGCGGCATGGGCGCGGCGATGCGGGTCAGACGAAGCGAGCGCTCTGTTTAATGCAGAGATCGACGAATCACTTGCGAGTTTCCCAAGGACCAGACAGATATGATTTCCAGTAAGAGTGTCTTTTGTTTTACTCAGCGAATCAGCCAAGACGGCGATAACCTGGAAGGTGTCAAGCATAAGCATTGAACTCCCGGCGGCCATCCGCGCGCCGTAGAAATCATCGCCGAGCATGTACGTCAGGCCAGAAATAGCGCTGTTTAATCCAAGTCGACCGGCTGCGACGGCCGCGGATTTTCGAACCTGGCCGATTGAATCCAAAAGTCCGGTGAGAATTGAGGGCTCCGCGCGATGACTCTTGATTTTTCCCAGTGCGCCAAGACTCTCATCCCGCACCTGCCATCGCTCATGACTCACTGATTTCATGAGCGGCTCAGTCGCGGCGCTATCTCCAATCTCTCCCAGCGTCCAGGCCGCGCGCTCGACAACCAGGCCTTCGGTTCGGCGTAATGCTATAAGCAGATCCGGAACTGCCGGGGTACCAATCTTTTTCAGAATATTCATGATCGTCAGACGTTCGCGCGCTGATTTCGTGGTGAATTTGTCAATCAAAATAGGTACGGTATTCACTCCTATGGCGGCCAGAGAATCTATCGCTGGCTGAACCATGGTCTGGAACTTCACTTCGCCCGATGAAGCAATGACAAAAAGTGAATCAATCTTCTTTTGCAGATCCGATGGCGCGGATGTCACAGCTACCGAATGCAAAATACAGACCACGATTGTTGACAATAGCACACGTGTTACTTTACTATTTGCTATCATATATCTACTTGTTCGCCTGTGTGCTATCCGGAGCGATCATTTCAATATCCATCCCCCCGCCCCACTGGGAATTGGTTCGCCAGTAAAAATTATCCCGTCCATAGCCTACGTACTGATCGAGTCCACCGAGGTCGATAAAGAGCCCGATTGAACCGAAATCCCGACGGGGATTGCCGTAACCGTGGGTGTTGTCCGGATTCTTTATGAGATAGCGGTCGTTGCCGCCATTATCAATCAAAAGTCCCGCGCCATTGGCTGAACCGGCCGCCTGGGAGAGGTCATGGGCGGTGTAAACATCATCTCCCTGTCTATCGAGCAATATCCCGCAGGAATAGTCATGGCCGCAACCCTGCATGAGCCCTTTTCCGAAATAGACATCATTGCCTAAACCATCAACGAGAATACCGAGCGTCATATGTGTCGCCGCTCCCTGCCCGTACTGATAGCATTGGTAATTGTCATTGCCGCTCGAGTCATAGATGACGCCCAGCGACCACCAGTATGAACAGGCTTGGGCAAAAATATCCGACGAATAGGAATCAGACCCTTTTAGGTCGACGATCGCCCCGATGCCTCCTGACATCCATGGACGGAGGCCGTAGCCGAATCCCTGCGACATTGATAAATAGCGATCTTCGTAACGCAGGAAATCTTTATATTTTCCACCTGCGTAATACGAGTCAGATCCGTCCATCTCATAGATCATCCCGATCCCGTCGATAAAGCCGAATCCTTGAGAAAAAACAGCGGCATTGTAAATATCCCGTCCGCCTTCGTCGATGAGCAATCCAAGCCCGAAAGTTCCGGCTCCTTCGACATGGGTGTCGCCGTCGTAACGGTCATCGCCGGCAGGGTCATAGAGGATACCGTATCCAAAATAGCCCGAACCAAGCCCGAACGATTTGGCGTCGTAGCGGTCATTTCCTTCAAAATCGAGAAGTATCCCGGCAGAAAGGCAACCTGATGCTATAGTGAAATCGGTCAGTGAGCGGTAATTATCATCGCCGCCAAAATCGATAATGATACAGCCATGAGGTTTGCCCGGATCATACGACAAATTGTAATTGTCGTCGCCGCCAAAATCGATGATAAACGAATAATTACCGGTATATGTGTCAGTTCCCTGGCCTCCCACCGCCCACCCGGATTGCTTGCCGAGATATGATTCGGCGTCGAATTTTTTTGGGAGTATCGCTGCTGACTTTATTAAATCGGCTATTGATACCTTTCCATCCTTGATATCTTTACGAAGACCCAAAATTTCGGGCATGAGTTCCTGAAGGCAGTCAGTCCCCGCCGCAACAATCGGGTCCCTGTCAAAAAGATAGCCGAACTGAACAAACCTCTCGGCGTAACTTTCTTCGAGCTTTTCAAGCGAATCCAGAGCGGCCACACCGAGCTTTTCTTCATCGGTGCTCATTGTGATAATATCTTTGAATTGATTGAGCAAAAACTTTTTTTGTGACGCGCTCAATCGACCCAAAGCCGCATCGGTGGATTTAGGAAAAATAACACCCAGATACTTTGACGCCCGGGTCAGTAGCGAGTTGAGTTGCAGATGCGTGTAAAATAGGTTGTAACGCTCGCTGAGCTCTTTCGAAGTCAGCTTATAGGGACTTGAACGGCCCGTTTGATGTTCTCCCAGTAAGTCGGTATAAAGAATCCGAGAAATGATCTCAGGGTGACCGATAACATGCCCGTTTTTCAGACTGGTACTGTAATCAATCATCTCGAGCGGTTTGAGCATCAAATCCGCGACTACTTTTAGACGAAAAGAGTCCGGATCAGTGTAATCGGATCTAAAGCCGATATCATCCGGTTTCAGATTCAAATAATCGCTAATATGGCGCAATCCGAACCATTCAGGCGAGTCGACTTTAGTGCCAGCAGGCGAATCCTGTGCTCCGGTGGAGGCACAGGCTATCATGAATGAAAAGAAGATAAAAAGGCATAATCTCATAGGGGTAATATATAGTATCGGCATTGAGGACTGTGCAATTTAAATGAATCTTCGAATGACTTAAAGTGAGAATGTGAGAAAGAAAAATAAAAAAACGCCCCCGAGGATATCGGGGGCGTTGATCTGTCTTCGAAGTCGCTCTTAGGCAGCGGCGTCGTTTGTGGTATTCGTAAGAGTGCCGAGTTGATTGACTGTCCACACATCGTTGGTGGCATCGTCATCAAGATTGGCAGTTGCAGTGCAAGTAAAGGTATTTGCAGCAGAAACCATGACATAGGTGTAGAGGGCGCTATTCATGATCTCAACGCCAATCTGCGGGAAACTACCGTTGGAAGCCGCGGTTACACCACCGTCACCATAAGTGGCGTTAGCCTGACGATAGCTGTGCTGCATGGTATAGACCTGCTTGAGCAATTGCTTGGCTTCAGACTGCTTGGCGCGAGTGCTCGCAGTCATAAAACGCGGGATGGCCAAGGCGGCCAAGATACCGATGATGACCACCACGATCATCAATTCGATAAGGGTAAAACCCTTTTTGCTATTGAGTTTGTTGAGAACCATCGATTCCTCCTTGGGATATTCGGTTCAATTCGTTTTCGTTGCCTTCGGGGTAGAGTATGGCAAAGCCCGTGCCTTGATGGATGGCCTTATTTGAACAGCTTTCTAATGGCGTTAACTGATTGAATCATAACGGGTCTATTGAACATTCACAGATTATCTGAGTCATCGTTTTAATTTTGAACAAGGAAAGCTCTCGAAATGCAGGGCAAATTGCCGGACGTAGTTGCAGATTGCAATAGCAATAGAAGTAATCTTCCAGCGTTCTCCGAGGAGACAATACCGCGTTGTGTTGTGTTGAGTCTTTGCGAGGAATGAGGCAAAGCCGAATGACCGCCAAGAGGACAGGCAAAGGCGCCATAAAGAGGGCAACCACGGGGGGTTGCCCCTACGGAATATCGAACGTTTGGCATTGACATAATCGGTCTGGATTTGTAGGGGCAGGTCCCCGTGCCTGGACCGACAGTATGAATTATCTGTCAAGCGGGGTCGCGTGACGTCACAGAAAATTGGGGCCCCTTCTACTTTTTCCTTGATATATTTTTCGAAGGAGATGTCTCTTTACCGGCTGGATCATCGAGCTTGTAACGCTCGATCTTTCTATAAAGCGTCGAAGCATCAATCCCAAGTATCCTTGCGGCTTCGGCTCGCTTGCCATCAGTCTGGCTCATTATATAATGTATATATGCCTTCTCTATAGACTCCAAAGTCGGTGTCACCGGAGTCGACTCGTTGACAATCGAAGTCTGGTTTGGTTCGGCGAGCTTCTCAGGGAAGTCCGCGGCTTCAAGTCGATTGGTTCGGTTGAGGAGTATTGCCCGCTCAAGTGTATTTTCAAGTTCACGAACATTTCCCGGCCAGCTATAACCAGCGAGAAGCTTCATAGCTTCGTCTGAAATCATTTTCGGCTGAGTGTTCGCCTTGCCGCAATACTTTCCAATAAAGAATTCGACAAGCACAGGGATATCTTCGACCCGCTCTCGAAGGGGCGGAATGGTGATAGGAATGACATTGAGCCTATAAAACAAATCGGCCCGAAAGCGATTGGCTTTGACATCGTCTTCAAGGTCTGAGTTTGTGGCGGCAATGAGTCGAACATCGACTTCAATTGGTTGTGTCCCTCCAACCGGCGTAATTTTTTTATCTTCGAGAACGCGAAGGAGTTTGACTTGGATTGCAAGCGAGGTATTGCCGACTTCGTCGAGGAAGAAAGTACCCCCATGAGCTACGGTAAATAATCCATCTTTATCTTTGAAGGCTCCGGTGAAGCTCCCCTTTTTATGGCCAAAGAGCTCGGATTCCAAAAGCGTTTCGGGGAGCGCGGCGCAGTTGATTGTGACAAAAGGGCCGCTGCACCGTGGCGAGTGACTATGAATAGCTCGCGCCAGCAAATCTTTTCCTGTTCCTGACTCTCCCCGAATGAGAACAGTGGAGTCGGAGGATGAAATGCGTTTTGATATCTTTTTGACATTGGCGATGCTTTCTGAGCTGCCAATTATGGTATCAAAAGAATTCTCACCTTGAAGCTGTTTTTTAAGAGACCTATTTTCTCGCATTAGCGATTTACGATTCAGTGATTTTTCTATCGCGAGCTTTATCTCATCGACTTTGAACGGTTTGGTTATGTAATCTGCAGCCCCCTGTTTCATCGCCTCAATCGCGGTATCGACCGAGGCGTAGGCTGTCATAATAAAAATCTCCTGATCGCTTTTGAATGCCTTCACCTCTTTGAGAACATCGATTCCGGTCATTTCCGGCATCTGTAAATCAGTCAGGACCAGATCATAATTATGCTCTTTGAGCAAAGCTATACCATCAATGGGCGAACTGACAGCATCGACAGAGTAACCCTCTTTGGACAACATAATTTCCATGAAATTGCACATGGAATCTTCATCGTCGATGACAAGAATTTTAGTCGGCATTGTTTCTCCGGCACAGGGATACGTTCATAGGTTTATCGTATAAATCGGCAAAAAATCCTGTACCTATAGGCAGAACCTTATATCTGTCCATATGACAGTCTGGGAGTTGACCGAAGCCTTTCACGCCGTTATCTTGAAACAAAGGATTGAAATGAGTTTTAAGTCAAAATTATCCCACCGAGATCGAATCGCCTCAATCTGCGCTGGCGAGAAGCCTGATCGTTACGCGGGATCGATGTGGCGGCATTTTTACCATATGGAGCACCATGCCGAGGGGACAATCGAGGCTATGCTCATGTTCCAGCGGCAGTTCGATTGGGATTTTATGAAGATAAATCCAAGAGCCGACTATCATATTGAAGACTGGGGGCTCAAACAAACATACTCCCGTAACGAATTTGTCAAACATGTAAAAACAAGTTTTCCTGTAAAAAACGCCGATGACTGGCTCAAACTGCAAGTGCTACCTCCTACATCGCCAGCCTTGGCAGAACATTTACAGGTCGTCTCCGAAATACGCAGGCGGTCGGATAGAGAACTTCCCTTGTTCATGACAGTTTTTACTCCACTGGCAATC
>Ga0226658_10000606_pt1 | contig 18005 bp, 12 predicted proteins | sample OliLak19BULKMAT1_FD_169091 | JGI IMG/M metagenome (GOLD analysis project Ga0226658, IMG submission 169091) | Freshwater microbial mat bacterial communities from Lake Vanda, McMurdo Dry Valleys, Antarctica - Oligotrophic Lake LV.19.BULKMAT1 (v2)... | ecosystem: Environmental > Aquatic >... | reverse complement strand
AATAAGAATTCACCAAATTCTGCACCACTCGATTGTCTTTACTGAGCTTGATAAAGTTTTTGGCAGAATCCAATGAGCCAATGGTTTCGTCTCTTGGAATAAACCCGAAGCCAACATAATTTCCATTTTCAATCAGCACCAATGATTTTTCCTCCAGCTTTCTCCCTTGCCCAATGATAGCTACCGATTCGCCTGCTTCAAAAAAAGAGTCGATGGCTTTTTGTGCACGTTTGTTGTATTTTTCCGAAGGCTCCACTCCTTGGCACGAACCTTTGCACGAACCCGACTGAAAACTAAAACATAATCCTTTTGCCAACTGAAGGCCGGTAAGTTTTGGACAAAGATCAAACCCCTTCACCTTCTCCCACATAAAATTCCATGCGTCACCCTTAGAACTAAATGTAATCAACGGCTTTGTTCCTTTGCTTACCACATTCACACCAAAGCGCAAGTAGCCATTGCGGTCTTCGTAATCGTAAACCCCCCACTCCTCCACCTTGTATTTTTGCGCGAGATTGTATTTAGGCCACAGCCTTCTAATTTCCTGTGACTCTAAAATCAACGCTATCAATTCACTGCCTGTCAGCTCATAGGTGATATGGTGGATTTCATTTCGAATGTTAGAACGATTCCATTCACGTGCTTCGCCAGTAAAATGGCCAGCAATCCTTTTTTTAATGTTGAGTGCTTTCCCCACGTAAATAACTTTTCCGTGCGTGTCCAAAAAATAATAAACACCTGCTTTGGCCGGCAGCTTGTCAAAATCTTCTTTTGGCAAATTGGGTGGAAGGATTGTTTCACCTGAATTTCTTTTCAGCGCCTTCGCGATCACTCCGGTGGTGTCACGCTTTACTAGAATATCAAAAATAGTAGCCGTTGCTTGGGCATCTCCACTTGCCCGGTGGCGATCTGGAATTTTGATCGCTAAACTTTCGGCCAATCGTCCTAGGCTATACGACTCTAGCCCCGGAATAATTTTTCGCGCCAAGCGTACAGTGCAAAGTTTCTTTGGCTGCCATTGAATGCTCACCCCTTCAAACTCCTTTTTTAAAAAACTAAAATCGAAATGGGCATTGTGTGCAACAAAAATCCGGTCTTTTAACCAAAAGTAAATTTCGTCAGACACGTGTTGAAACTCCGGTGCGTTTTGAACCATTTGAGTGGTGATGCCCGTGAGCCCGGTTATAAAGTAGGGAATGTTTCGCCCTGGATTAAGAAGCGTGTGGTATTTGTCTGTTATCTGAATACCATCGTAATGATAAATTGCTATCTCGGTGATCCGATGATTATTAGCATATCCCCCGGTCGTCTCAATATCAACAATGGCATACATGTGCCAAAGATAACTACGATCCGTTCAATATGGTTTTGAAATGATTACTTTTATCAAAGTCAAATTTATAATCATCCGATATGAACATTATCCTGCGGTTTTTACTAAATGGGTTGGCCGTCTTGACTACCGCCTACCTCTTGCCTGGTGTGGATGTACTTGATTATCAAACGGCATTGATTACTGCGCTCGTCTTATCAATTGCCAATGTGATCATTAAGCCTTTGTTGATTCTGTTCACCATCCCGATCACGGTTTTCACGTTGGGGCTTTTTCTTTTGGTGATCAATGCCGTCATTATTTTGCTGGTGGATCATTTTGTGGATGGCTTTTCAGTGGATGGCTTTTGGTGGGCGCTAGGATTTAGTTTGATCATGTCGATCTTCAACAGTATCATCAACGATATTATAAAAGACCCTAAAAAGTGAATTAATGAAGTAGTTTTGTGATCGATAACAAAACGATGATTGAAGAAGACGATTTAAACGAAGAAAACGAAGACGACCTCTTTGAGCACCACCGCATTGTAGCCGATGCTGGTCAAAGTCTGTTACGAATTGATAAATTCTTGATGGATCGGTTGGCCAATGCCACACGCAACAAAATCCAAAATGGCATTCGCGATGGCTTTGTAAAAGTCAACGACAAACCCATCAAACCCAATTACAAAGTGCATCCATTGGATGTGATCACGGTGGTATTGCCAGAGCCTCCCCGCGATACTGATGTAAAGCCAGAAAATATTCCACTCAACATCGTGTTTGAAGATGAACACTTGCTGGTGGTGAATAAAGAACCGGGTATGGTAGTGCATCCTGCTTATCAAAACTGGAGTGGCACATTAGTGAACGCACTCACTTATCATTTTCAAAACCTACCGGAAATGAAAGGCAATGAAGGTCGGCCAGGGTTGGTACATCGCATTGACAAAGACACTTCAGGTCTCTTGGTAATAGCCAAGACCGAACTGGCAATGACTTCACTTGCAAAGCAGTTTTTTGATCACAGCATTGAACGCACCTACAATGCCATTGTCTGGGGTGTGCCCGAACCCACAGAAGGAACAATCAATGTAAATGTGGGACGTAGTTTAAAGGATAGAAGGATAACAGTCGCTTTTCCGGAAGGAGATTGGGGCAGAACAGCCATCACCCATTACAAATTACTGAAAGACCTTCGTTATGTTTCATTGATCGAATGCAAATTGGAGACTGGACGCACGCATCAGATCCGCGCGCACATGAAATTCATCGGCCACACACTTTTCAATGATTTGACCTATGGAGGGAATGAGGTACTGAAAGGCACGGTTTTTTCCAAATACAAACAGTTTGTAGACAACTGCTTTAAAATCATTCCGCGCCAAGCACTGCATGCCAAGACGCTCGGGTTTATCCATCCTGCTACCCAAAAGTTAATTCAGTTTGACTCAGAGCTGCCGAACGATTTTAAGGAAGTGTTGGACAAGTGGGAGGGGTACGTGAAGAATCATTAAGACGATTTCTCAGAGGTCTATTCTTTTGAGATTACCCGGGCAGCGGTGAACTTCATTGTAAAATTTTCTACTTTAACGGTAACCAATGGGTTATGCTGTGATACGTCCGGAAAATAAGCCGAGTTGATTTTAGCATTCGTCATCTTGGCGAAATGAGCCATTCCTTTGCTAGAAGGCTTGGTAAGAAGTAATTTCTCTCCGAGTTGCTGGATAATAGTGAGTGGAAAAAGGGCTGTAGAAATCGGAAAGCGAAACCAATTCTTTTTAAACTTTGCCTCAAAAAAAGCGATCCCATTTGCGCTTACTTTGACTTCATCGCCCTGTTTCCCTTTGAGCCACACAAAATCTGCCAACTCTTTTGGGATTCCCCAATTATAGATACCGTTTTCTACACTTGCTTTGGTGGACACATAAATCTTACTGATGGAGTAGGCATTTCCCTGAGCAATGGAAATAACACCTGGAATAAAAAGTAGTTCAACGTAGGGGCCAACTGGAGAGGTCTCATAGTTTACCAACATAACAGCACCCCAACCGCTCTTAAAATTTTTGATTTGAAAATCCTTTAGGAAACCATTTTTTTGAACAAAATCACGATCAAATCGGTAAAGTTGGATGTACCCGCTACCGACCAAATTCCAAGGTGGGGCAACTAACTCAAAGTCGCAGTTCGGTGTCATGATCTTATTCTTCTTGTCGCGTTGAAAAGAAAGTCGAAGGTATCAAAAACTGAGTTCTGTAGAAAAAGTGCCAATCGACTTTACAGTCTAGCCTCTTGGAAGTAACTACTTCTCGGCCAACATCGCCAAAATATCGTCTACGTATTCGCGCGAGTTACTCAATCGGGGAACTTTGTTTTGTCCACCCAACTTACCGCGTTTTTTCATCCAATTGTAAAAAGTTCCCTCCGATACGCTATGAACTGTTGGCGCTACCAGCGCAATATCATGGGCGCGCTTGGCATCATAATCAGAGTTGACTTGACGTAGCGTACTGTCCAAAACGTGCACGAACTTATTCATGTCACTGGGCTGAGTTTTAAATTCAATAATCCACTCATGACCACCTCGTTTTGATTTTTCTAAATAGATAGGGGCTGCGGTAAAATTGTCAATGACCGCATTGGTTAGTTCGCATGCACTTGTAATTGCAGTCTCTGCGTTCTCGATGATAACTTCTTCTCCGAAAGCATTGATAAAATGTTTTGTCCTTCCTGAAATCCGAATTCGATAAGGCGATTTGCTTGTAAATTTAACAGTGTCTCCGATGTTATACCTCCAAAGTCCTGCATTGGTAGTGATGACCATCGCGTAATTTTTGCCCAACTCAACGTCTTGCAGATTGATGGCATCCGGATATTCTTTATCCAATTCCTCCATTGGAATGAATTCATAGAAGATTCCGTAATCTAGCATCAATAATAAATCTTCTGAATTTTTTTGATCTTGTATTCCGAAGAATCCCTCACTGGCATTGTAGGTCTCCCAATATTTCATATTGTCGCTTGGGACAAGTGACTTGAAAAGCTTCTTATAGGGCTTAAATGCAACCGCTCCATGAAAGAAAACTTCTAGGTTAGGCCATACATCTAAAATTGAATTTTTCTTTTCTAGTTCAACAATGTATTGTAGAAGCAGAACTGTCCACGTGGGCACACCGGCAATTTGAGTTACATCCACGTTGGATGTTTCGCGCGCAAGTTTTTCGATTTTCTCTTCCCAGTTATCCATCAATGCTACTTCCAAACTTGGCGTACGGATAAACTCCGCCCAGGGCGGTAAATTTTGCATCAGCACGGCTGACACATCTCCATATCGAGAGGTTGAGGTAGGGTCATATTCGTTTACTCTACAGCTTCCGCCAATGCCCAATCCTTTGCCAGAAAATATCTTCGTATCCGGATAATTATTTATGAATATGGAGTACAGATCTTTTCCGCCTTTGAAGTGACAGTCTTCAAGTGCTTCGGTGGTCACTGGGATGAATTTGCTACGGGCGTTAGTCGTGCCACTGGATTTTGCAAACCATTTTACGTCAGATGGCCACAAGATATTTTGCTCGCCATGTAATAATCGCTCAATATATGGGTATAGCTGCTCGTAGGTATGAACCGGCACGCGCTTCTTAAAATCTTCGTAATTGACAATGTCCTCAAATGAATATTTTTGACCAAACTGGGTATATCGCCCCGCGGCAATTAATTTTTTTAGCACCTCATCTTGCACCTCAAGTGGGTATTTCATAAAGAGCTCCATCTGGTGGATGCGCTTTTTCATGACCCAGGCGAGGATCGAGTTCAGGATTAGCATACTACTACGCTCTTGGTTTTCATAATTAGGTTAGGTCGGCTCAGTAGTACGCAGTAAGTATAAAGTGTCAAAATTAAACCTTCTGGGCAAGGTGGCAAACTGGGCGTACGGTAAAAGGCAAAATTTAAGATTTTGGGGCGGTGGATGCCGGATAGTCCTTACGATAAATGATGATGTTCCTGATATATACCAGTATTCCCAACGATTGGGCGACTAGTAAAACAGGGTCGTGTCGATAGATAGAATACACCACCACCATTACTGAAGCCACGGCACTAATGATCCAGAAGCCTAGAGGAAGCAACGACTCATTCGCCTTTTCAGAGAAATACCACTGATACAAATACCGGCAGTTCAACAGCAGTTGGCCTGCAATGCCAACGCCTACAATCAGGGCGGAATCCGATCCCAGGTCAAAATGAATTCGTTGCCGGAAAGCCAAAAAAATAATGAGCGGTGGAATAAACAAAATAAGTGAGCGCAAAAAGAAGGGTATAATCTTCCAAACCTTTTTCAATTGCAGGTTGCGCACGTAGATATAAAAAGAAATCGTTTGGCCAAGTAAAATGACTGCATCTTGTCGAATCAATCCATAGATTAAAAACAACGAAGAGCCACACAGGCTGAATATCCAAAACAGCGTAGGAGATACTACTTTCTTTTCGCGTTCAGACAGATACCATTGTACAACCGACCGCGCACCGAAAAGTCCTTGGGCGAAAAAACCGAGCGCGTAAATAAGGTATTGCTCCATTTATCGTTCAGCCAAGAAATTAATCCTCCGTGTTTTTCAAAATGGACAGTAGCGCGTATGTGCCCTTTAAAACAATTTTTCTATTGCGAATAGACTCAGGCAGTAAGACTTCAGCAAAGCCTTCACTTGACTTTCCCTTTGTAATTTCTACCATTGCATAGTGTCGTTTACCTCCTTGCTCTTCCACAAAAACAAATTGTTTGTTGTCATACGAAACAATCGCTTCAATAGGTAAAGTGGCTACCTTTTTCGATTCTGTCTCAATCTCTGCCTTAAAATATAAACCGGGCATTAAGTTGGGGTCTTCCCCTTCCAAATGACAATGAACTCTTACGGTACGCTCGGGCGTAATCTCTTTGCCGATCAAAAAAACTTTTGCCAGCCGTTCTTTATCTTCATTGGAAAGATAAATGTGCACCCGCTGGCCAATTTTTAATTGGGGAATGTCTTTCTCAAAAACTTGTGCCTCTGCATGCAAGTGTTCCATGTCAATAATTTTGAACATTACTTCCATCGGGCCAACGTGCTTACCAATGTTAACGTTGACTTCGGTGACAAATCCCGAAATCGGAGATGGTATTGTGATGGTGTTTTGGATATCGCCCGCTTCTAGCGCCTGGGGATTTATGTTGATCAACCTAAGTTTTGCTTTGAGTCCCAGCACCTTTGCCTTCGTTGTGTAAAAATTGGATTTTGCTTGTTGCAATGCTTTGGCAGCGTTCACGTTTTCTCTTGCTAATTCTTCTTGGCGCTTGTATTCCAATTCTAAAAACTCCAACTGATTTTTCCCTGAAAGATAATCCTCTTGCAGTTGAATATAATCGGGGTGCTCAAGCACCACCACAGTTTGTCCTTTCTTCACCTTCATGCCTTGTAACAGCGTAGTGGATTTCACAAAACCACCGAGCGGTGCAGAAATAGTAACCATATTTTGAGGCGGCACGTCCAACATTCCGTTGGCTTTTATTGTTTCATTCACACTCTTTATCTCCGAGAAACCTACTGCAACCCCAAGGGATTTGAATTGTTCCTCGGAAATAGTTACCATCTCAATTGTGGATATTGAGTCTTGCACCGCTTCGACAGGTTTCGTTTCTTTGCTTTTAGAACACGAAAGAAGTAGTAGCGTGAATAGAGAACAGACCAGCAATATATTTTTCATTTTCATGTACGTATTAATTTTTTCCTAATAGAAATTCAGTTTTTAAAATCGACTGATTGTATTGGGTAAGTGATTGTAGGTAATTTGTTTTAATGAGCAAAGCCATCTTCAAAGATTGTAAATATTCTACGTACCCGATCTCACCACCTTTGTAGGCTTTACGGGCCTGTGAAATAATCAAGTCGGCATTTTTCAATGCACTATTTTCGTAATAGGTAAGGCTCGCCAGGTTCTTATCCAATTCACGTAATGCCTGAACATAATTTCCTTGAAGATTGGTAGCAAAGTACTCGGCATTTTTGCGGGTTGCCTCCTCTTGAAACGCGGCAGCCCGTGCTCGTGCCAAATGAGGTCCAATCCACAGTGGAATGTTTAAGCCCAACTCAAAGCCTTGAAATGCCCTACTGCTTGGGAAAAATACATCTTGCCCGTCAATATTTTGGATTCCAATAAGACTTTGCGCAAAATACCCAACGGTGATATCAGGTAGCATCCTGCTTTTCTCAACTCGCTTCACGTGGTCGTGGATCACCACTTGCTGTTGCAAATAGCCAAGCTGAGGATTATTTATGAGTGACGAATTATCTAGGTTTACGGGCGCCATCCTTTTTACAAGTTTTTCTAAATTGTAAATTGGTTTATCACTTTTCAATAAGGCCTGCAAGCGGGTTGCAGAAATTTCAATATCGGCTTCGTTTAGCATCAATTGATTTTTCACTTCTAGGTATTGCGTCTCGGCCGTTGTTTTTTCCAATAGGTTACTCTCACCCGTTTTATACCGGATAGAAGAGGCTCTGGCGAAATCTTGATAGAGACTATCCTGAGTTATTAATACATTTCGTAGCGCATCCTGATAAAGGAGTTGCTCATAGGCGAACTTTACCTGATAGCCAATCTCATTTTGAATTTGAATCAGATTCTTTTGGCCACCTATGACTTGCTCTTTTCCTAATCGCACTTGGTTGACCAACGTGACGGGGAAAGGAATTGCCTGAGAAAGGGTGAAGTTATTATCTTGTTGAATAGAATTGTATTGCCCATGCATCCATACGGCTGATAGCTTTCCTATGTCGGTGCCCGTCTTCTTTAATTGACGATAATAATCGACACCATACTCGGCCGATTTGATCAATTCATTATTCTTCAGTGCTGCTTGAACTGCCTGCTCTTGGCTTAGCGTTTGACCGCTCGCAGATAGAATTGTAAATGTGAAATTATAAATTACAAATACTACGAACGCCTTCAGTTGGTTGCCAAGAAAAAGTTGAATTTTCATTTTTGCGTCAATTAAAATTTAACATGTATAAGGGCATCTCTAAAAACTCTACTAAACCTTCTCTTTTGGAGAAGAGGAAAGGGGTTGAGGTGGTGAAAGAGAGGTTTTTAGAGATGCCCACAATTTAAAATTAGACTTCCTCTTTTTCAAAATAGGTATAAAGTATTGGTAGCACGATCAACGTTAAAATGGTAGCCGTTATCAATCCACCAATCACAACCGTAGCTAAAGGCCGTTGTACCTCCGCACCCGGTCCATTGGAAAGTGCCATTGGCAGAAAGCCTAGTGAAGCAACTAAGGCCGTAATGAGCACTGGGCGAAGGCGTACCTCCGTTCCGATCAATACAATTTCACGAATTGTTTTTCCTCCCGCTTTTTTTAGTCGATTGAATTCTGCTATTAGCACAATTCCGTTTAACACAGCCACTCCAAATAAGGCGATAAACCCAACGCCTGCAGAAATACTAAAGGGCATTCCGCGAATCCACAAAGCGAAAATTCCTCCGATGGCGGAGAGTGGAATAGCCGTAAAGATTAATAACCCTTGCTTTAACGAATGAAAAGTAAAATAAAGGAGTAAAAAGATTAAGGCCAGAGCGAGCGGAACCGCGATCATCAAGCGCTGTTTTGCTTCTTCCAAATTTTTAAAAGAACCACCATACTTTAAAAAATAGCCGGGCTCAAATTTTAATTGTGTGCTGATCTTGGCATTCATTTCTTCCACAATGCTTTGCACATCGCGCCCGCGGATGTTGAATCCCACTGCAATTCTCCGCTTGGCATCGTCTCGCTGGATTTGATTAATTCCTGAATTCAATTCAATACTCGCTAATTGTTCTAATGGAATTTGTTTTCCCGCTGCGGTGGTTACGTAAAGACCTTTGATGTCTTCTATACCTTGTCTCTTTTTTTCATCTAAGCGTATGACAAGTTCAAAGCGCTTTTCTTTTTCATATACCCAACCGGCTGCATCTCCCGCAAAGCCGCTGCGCAATACTTGGTTCACTTCCTCTACACTCAAACCAAATTGTGCTAGTTTGTCTCTATCAAATTTCACCACATACTGAGGTAGCCCACCGATTGGCTCGATATAAACGTCTTCTGCACCTTCGACTTGGGTTGCAATTCTTCCAATCTCGCTGGCGTAATCAGCCAATAGAGCAAGGTCTTCTCCATAAATTTTTATAACCACATCTTGCCTAGCGCCCGTCATCAATTCATTAAACCGCATTTGGATGGGTTGCTGAAAGCCGTAAAGTACGCCCGGCATTTCCTCTTCTAATTTTTTCGACATTTTGTCGGCTAGTTCGGTGCGCGAAGAGGCACTTGTCCATTCACTTCTATCTTTTAATACAATAATCAAGTCACTGGCTTCAATCGGCATTGGGTCAGTTGGAATTTCTGACGTTCCAATTTTACCAATAACAGATTTTACTTCTGGGAAATTATCTAGCAGAACGCGCGAGCTTTTTTGAGTAGTCTCTACCATTTGTGTAAGCGAACTGCCGGTTAGCAATCGCGTCTCTACGGCAAAGTCGCCTTCATCTAGCGTGGGAATAAACTCTCCGCCCAGTTGGAAAAATAAAATCAAACTAGCAGCGAGAAAAACCAGTGTGCTGACTAGTACGGCCATTCGTCTTCTTAGCGAGAAGAGAATCAACGGGCGATAAAGTTTATGGAAGTATAGATTGATGCGATGGGAAATATTTTTTTTGTGAATCGGATTCTTGCTGAGGAACAAAGCCGACATCATAGGTATGTAGGTGACCGATAAAACCAATGCCCCAAGCAATGCAAAAGAAACAGTCTGCGCCATGGGCCGGAACATTTTTCCCTCAATACCAACTAGTGCGAGAATAGGAATGTAGACTATGAGAATAATGATCTCACCAAAAGCTGCACTATTGCGAATGCGCGAAGCCGATTCTAACACTTCTTCATCCATTTCTTTTTGTGTGAGGGTGCGAATGGCATTGCTGGTTCCTAAGTGATGCAAAGTTGCTTCTACAATAATTACTGCGCCATCTACAATCAAACCAAAATCAATGGCGCCTAGGCTCATTAGATTACCGGAGACGCCAAATAAATTCATCAAGCTGATTGCGAAAAGCATGGCCAATGGTATAACCGAGGCGACAATTAATCCGGCACGCAGATTACCCAGGAGCAGCACTAAAACAAAAATTACAATCAATGCACCTTCTGCCAGATTTTTGGTAACAGTGTTGATTGCATTGTTGACCAATTTGGTGCGGTCTAAAAAGGGCTCAATATCTACACCTTCAGGCAGCGTTCTTTTTATTTGGTCTATCTTTTCTTTCACCTTTTCAATCACCAAAGAAGAGTTGGAGCCTTTCAGCATGAGCACCAGTGCACCGACCACTTCGCCTTCATCGTTGTAGGTCATGGCTCCATAACGCGCAGCGTTGCCGAAGCGAACGGAAGCCACATTTCGAATTAGCAATGGCAATCCGGAGGGCGCGTTACGAATCACTATTTTTTCAATGTCTTCTAGGTTTTCAACAAGCCCTTCACTTCGGATGAAATAAGCGTATGGCTTTTTGTCGATGTAGGCTCCACCTGTGTTTTGATTATTTTTTTCGAGGGCAAGAAATATTTCGCTTATGCTGACATTCATGCTCCGCAGCTTATCGGGGTCGAGTGCAATTTCATATTGCTTTACAAACCCACCAAAGCTACTCACATCAGCGACCCCTTCCGTTCCTAACAACTGCCTGCGCACGATCCAGTCTTGAATGGTACGTAATTCCATGGCGTCATATTTCTCTTCGTATCCTTTTTTTGGTCTAAGGACGTATTGATAAATTTCGCTTAATCCTGAAGAGAGAGGTGCTAGTTCGGGGTTACCCGCACCGGGTGGAATAGCAGCCTTTGCAGCAGAAAGTCGCTCGTTTACTTGCTGCCTTGCCCAATATATATCCTTGTGATCGGCAAAAACAATTGTTACCACAGACAGACCAAAGCGAGAGAAAGATCTCATCTCGGTAATGCCGGCAATAGTGGCCATTGTTTGTTCTATTGGGAATGTGACGAGCCGTTCTATTTCTGGTGCAGCCAGCGAAGGCGAAACTGTCAGCACTTGCACTTGGTTATTGGTGATGTCGGGCACGGCATCGATAGGCAGTTGGGTGAGCGAATAGCTTCCCCAAATCACTAACGCCCCTGTGAGCATGCCGATAATAATCTTGTTCTTTATCGAAAAAGAAATAATGCTGTTGAGCATGAAAACAAATTTTTATACTGAGAATAGCGCCAATTCAACACAGCGGGTGCAATTGACAAATCGAGAAAGTAAAAATTGTAGATTAGCTTCGAGGAGGCTGAAAGATAGAATCAAGCGAAGAACCAAAGTATGATTCTTTGTAGTCGAATAAGTGCTTGATTGCAACCGTGAGAGGGGTTTCAGAAAGATTGATTTTTTGGGCGGGCAACGCTATTGATAATGCAGTAAATGAATGGCCCGGTACTTTAAAGGGAAGTTGATCATCGGTGCTATCGTGGTTGACATCGGTTTTATAATGCATTACCAAAAAGTCCGAAAAAGTCAAGTCACTAACTAATTGCTTATGCTCGGTAAAATGCTCCAGAAGTATTGGCAGCCGAAAAAATTCATGCAATTCGGTAAATGAATTGAGATACGATACTAAAAGAATAATAAATAATGCTTGCCTTGACACTTGGTCAAAGATAGCATAAAACGTTCAAATTTCGCAATTGAGTAGCTTGATTTGCGCTCTTACAAGAGCCTGCTTCGGTGAAACACAGTAGGACTTCTTTTTTTACATCCTTATTTTGTAATTTGGATGGAATAAAAGCAACAAGTATGAAAACAATGTTGACCATAATGGCTTGCATATCTTTCTCTTTGATGGTGTGTGCACAAATAACTCCAAACTCCTATCAGGCATCCATAGATAAATACACAAACCAAATCAATCGCGAGCCGGAAAATCTGCTCATTCCGATATGGTACCAACAAAGGGGGCTTACCTACTATCGTATGGGAAACTGCGCAAAAGCTATTGCGGATTTTAGTGAGGCAATTGCTGGTAAAAATGATAATCGCAATTGGGCAGAGGCCGTCTATTATCGATCGCTTTGCTTTAAAAGATTAGGCAACATCGCAGCTGCATTGGACGGGTATAATGCATTACTAGATGAGCTCAGTGCTGAAGAAAAAATAAACGGCCAGATAACGCGAAATGACTTGATTTGGCATCGAATTGAAATTTACAAACAGCTGGGAAATTGGGTTGCAGTTTCACAAAATTTGGCAAAAATTTCTCCCACTACCCCAAAATCAAAATCATTCTTAGATAGTTTGGTTGATAAAAATAGTTTGGTTGCTTCCTACCAATTAAAAATCGTTGAAGTTCTCATCAACTCATCTGACTCAAGAAGGATTGCAACCTCCTATAGCTACTTCACAAAAGGAGAATTAACCCAAGCCTTTGAACAGATTGGGGGAGAGTTAGAAAGTGATGTGCCAAAAAGGCGAATACTGGCTTTGTTTTTAAATGGATATTATCATGCCTCTAAAAATTCTTTTCAAGAAGCCCAAAATAATTTTACTTTAGTCTTAACGCAATCGCTGGATTTCAACACTAATGGTGTAGTCCATTTTTATTTTTCATTTGTTAAAGAAAAACTTGGTGATCTGGATGGAGCGAAAGACCAGATTAAGCGCTCGGGGAAAATATTTACGTCTGAAAAAAGCTTGATGCCAGCAAGCGTTGTTACCAAAAGAATGGCGCAATTAGGTGTGAAGCCCAGTGAGCCCATTAAAAAAACCGTTGAAGTAGCGCCAGAACAAATACTTGTCAAGTCCACCAAAAAAGTTGAAGAGCCTATTCAAAAAGTTACTAACAAAACGGATAATCCGAAAAAACAAGACGCTTTCATATCTCCCGAAAAGCCCGTGGTTGCTCAAAAAACTTTATCATCTTCTGAACAAGAAATCTATAAACTCACCCAAGCACTCACTACTGATCCTGAAAACTTACAACATTACCTAAACAGAGGTATTGCCTTCTTTAGGGCAAATCAGTTTTCACAAGCTCTGGTAGATTTTAACAATTATATAAAGCTGTCGGCTGGTCAATATAAAGGGCAGGCAGATTTGTATAGAATCAAGTCATTGGAAAAAGTCAATCAACCTGAAAAAGCAATAGTCGCGTTTTCCGATATGCTTAAGAAATATTCAGATGCCGAACTGCTTTCACTACAAACCAATCGAAAAGATTTGTTAGTGAATCGAGCACGGTTGCTAGCAAAAACACAAAATTTTACTGCTTGTTTGAATGACTACAGAAAAGCATTGTCATTAAACCCGCAAGACGAACTGCTAAAATCTAAAATAGATAGTATGTACGCTACTGATCCGATCTACAAAATATTGAGCTATGATTTTTTTGAGTTGCGTAGAGATGAAATTACCAAACGATTGGCTGATGCCGAAAAAGCCTACCAAGAAGGAAATTTTATTTTGGCGCGCGCAATCGCTTCGGAAGAAATTACTAAAGGAGGTTCTTCGAACACTGCGCTAATGGTTCGAGGTTTTACCGGAGTGGCAGCAAAGGAATTTAAGTCCGCAGCTGATGATCTTAATCTAGTCGCGCAATCTTCGAGTTCAATTAACCAGAAGGGGCTGGCGAGTTTCTATCTAAGTTATGTTCAGCAAAAGTTAAATAATTCTGATGAAGCAATCAATCAGATTTCTGAAGCGCTTAAAATATTTACCACAGAAAAAAGCCTAGTGCCTTGGTCTATTTTGATTTTACAAAGAGCCGAGCTCTTCGAAAAACAAGGGTTTGGTGACATGGCCGTTAAAGACTATGATCAATATTTATCCATTAAGCCGGGAGATTCAAAAATCAGACAGAAAAGATCAGCACTTGCCGATTCAAAACAGCCTGAAATTGCTACTAACACACGCGCACCAATCGTTACTAAGTCTTTACCGGAGGAAGTAGCACCAAAAAAAATAGAGCCTTCTCTAAAAGATTTATACCTTAAGGAAAAGAGGTATGCGCTGGTAATTGGCAACTCAAACTATCCACCAGAAATTGGTAAGTTGATTAACCCGAGCAACGATGCCGAAGACCTAAAGAATGAGTTAGAAAAATCAGACTTTGAAGTCGTATTGTTAAAAAATGTCACTTTCCGGCAAATTGAAGTTGCCGCAAACAATTTTTATAAGAAATTAAATGAAGGCCCAAAAGATAATACGGTAGGGTTGTTTTATTATTCAGGACATGGCCTTCAATACGAAGGACAGAATTATATAATTCCTATCGATGCCCAAGTTACAGTGCCAGAAGACGTAAGATATACTTGCTATCCTGCCGATAAACTGATGGCAAAAATGGAGTTTGCCGCCACAAGATTAAACATCGTAATTATGGATGCCTGTAGAAGCAATCCTTTTCCGGTAGCTGCACGTTCAAGTTCTCCGGGTTTGGCGCAGCCACGCGCAGCAAAAGGATCCTATGTTGCTTTTGCAACTGCTCCCGGATCGACTGCTTCTGATGGAATTGGCAGAAATGGACTGTACACTCAAGAACTGTTGAAAGCGATGAGAAAACCAGAATTGGCGATTGAGCAGGTTTTCAAAGAAGTAAGAGTCAACGTGCAAAAAGGTTCAGAAGGGAAGCAAAACACCTGGGACAATTCCAATATCATTGGCGACTTCTATTTTAAGTTTAAAGATTGAAATTTCGCCTAGATAATTGTCGGACACGAAAATCAATTGTAAGAAAATGTAATCGGTTATAATATCCGAGGCTCGGAAAGGAACTTACCACTCTACCACGCATACTCTAGCATATTGGTTTGCCGAATTTTTCAGCAAGTTCATGTGATCCTAAACTACTTCTTCCTCGCCTTACACACGAATAAACTATGATTGAAAATCTTGATGAAAAACATTCAAGCCCCTATCATTAGGTTAACCTTGTTCGCTGTTCTATGTTAGCTATTACCATCGTGTCGATTGACTTCAACCACGATTATTGAAGCCAATCCGAAGTTTTACTCGATAACAATCCAAACGGAGTTTTTCGGGCGAGAGTGAAAAACATTTCAAAGAATGATGTGACGGTTTCCCTCGTACCAATTGATGGCGAAAGGTATTTATTTAAACCCATCAAACCGGGAGAAACAATAAAAGTGAAAGTTGAAAGAAATACAGCGTTGGTAATTAACAACACATCCAACCAGAATGTATCCGTGGAGCTTTTGGTAAATGGCGATCTTGGACTATCGATGGGATACGACAAATAGCAAGAATGACATTTCGTAGGGCTTTCATCCTGTAGTCATGTCATTCTAACTACTATTGTCACCCTGAGCTTGTCGAAGGGCATTTTCCAAATCCTCATTTCGCACGAAGTCATTGACGAAGAAAATGATCAAGTAGCTCTTCGACAGGCTCAGACTGGCACTGCATCCCCTTATTCACTACTGTCACCCAGAGCTTGTCGAAGTGTGTTTTCTATCAAAAGAATTTATTATTTTTAGTTCATGGCTCGATATCATAATTACTTTGTCTATATCGTTGAATGTTCAGACGGTCTCTATTATACAGGAGTTACAAATGATTTAGATCGCAGGATTCAAGAGCACAACGAAGGGGCTGATCTCGAAAGTTTTACCTACAAGAGGCGGCCCGTTCTACTAAAATATTGGCTTCGTTTTTCGGACATCAATCAAGCTATCGCATGGGAAAAACAACTAAAAGGCTGGAGCAGGAAAAAAAAAGAAGCATTGTTCAGGGATGATTGGGAAGAGATCAAACGATTAGCAAAAAATAAAAAAAATGAATCTTCGGAAACTCCGTCTTCGACAAGCTCAGAGTGACAATTTCTATTTAACTTTAACCACCAGTAATGTCACCCTCAATCACAATATTATTGTCACCCTGAGCTTGTCGAAGGGTGAATTCAATAAAAAACTTGATCTAAAAACCAGTCTTCGACAAGCTCAGACTGGCATGCCTCATTCCGATTCCGTAATGTCACCCTCGATCACAATATTATTGTCACCCTGAGCCTCTCGAAGGGTGAATTCAATAAAAAACTTGATCTAGAAACCAGTCTTCGCCAAGCTCAGACTGACACGCCTCCTTCCGATTCCGTAATGTCACCCTTGATGACAATATTATTGTCACCCTGAGCTTGTCGAAGGGTGAATTCAAAAAAAACTCCAGAAACCAGTCTTCGACAAGCTCAGACTGACACTCGCTTGAAAGAGGATTGCACATGAAAATTTCAAAACAAACTCAAACTCCCACCTTTTCTAAATTTAGTTAGGTCATAAACGGGCATTGCTTTTCCTGCGAAGTACTTTTTCTTAGAAGCTCGAAATAATTGGTGAATGGCATCCGCTTCTTGGCCTTCTCCGCGCATGCGTCTGCCAAATTGTGAATCATTTACATTCCCGCCATGTACCGCGCAGATTTGTTTCCATACTTTTTCAAAACGATCTGGAAAGTTTTTTCGCAGCCAGTCTTCAAAGATTTTGCCGATGGACCCATTCAATCGCACAATGGTCATACCCGCATTCAATGCACCGTGTTCAGCGGCCGCCTTTAATACAGCCGGGATTTCATGTTGGTTCAGCCCAGGAATAATGGGCGCATTCATAATCCCTACCGGAATATTTGCTTTCGCCAAGGCCTCCACTGTTTTCAATCGCTTGATTGCACTGGCCGTGCGCGGCTCCATCGCCCGTCTCAATTCTTCATCGAGTGTGGTAATAGATATATACACATGCACCAAATTATCGCTAGCCAAATCCTGCAAAAGATCGAGATCTCTCAACACCAAGCTGTTTTTGGAAATGATGCTCACCGGATGTCTGTATTGAGCCAATACTTTTAACATCGATCGGGTGATCTCAAATTTCTTTTCCTGCGGCTGATAACAATCCGTGTTGCCGCTTAGCATGATGGGCACGGCATCCCACGATGGCTTCATCAACTCTTGTTCTAACAATCGAGCGGCATTTTTCTTCACGATGATTTTACTTTCGAAATCTAAGCCTGCACTAAAGCCATAATACTCATGTGTATTTCTGGCATAGCAGTAAATGCAGCCATGTTCACAACCTTGGTACGGATTCATAGAGTAGCCAAAACCCAAGTCGGGGCTATCGACACGATTTAAAATTTTTTTTGGAGTTTCGAGAAAAATTTGGGTGTGTGGATTTTCTAGCAATCGCTCATCCAAGCCCTCAATGTGATCAGTAACGTATTGCGCTTTTAAAAACTTGTTGGAACTTTGGATTTGGGAACCTCGGCCTTTAAAATAACTTTCTTCCATTTCACAATTATACTAAATATTTTAGCATATTTTGCCCCCTTTATCTATACAGTGGACAGTTAGAGAAATATTAACTAATTATTTGAGTAATTATAAAGTTGCGCTCTTTTTAAGATTATCTTCAACCCAATAACCATTTACAGAATTGAGCACCATCAAACACATCGCGATAGCCGGCAACATAGGCTCTGGCAAAACCACACTGGCCGAAAAGCTTTCCAAACACTACGGCTGGCTTCCTTTATACGAGTCGGTTGACCACAACCCGTACCTGCGCGATTTTTATGAGGACATGAAACGCTGGGCTTTTCATTTGCAGATCTACTTTTTAAACA
>Ga0226658_10000604_pt1 | contig 18036 bp, 14 predicted proteins | sample OliLak19BULKMAT1_FD_169091 | JGI IMG/M metagenome (GOLD analysis project Ga0226658, IMG submission 169091) | Freshwater microbial mat bacterial communities from Lake Vanda, McMurdo Dry Valleys, Antarctica - Oligotrophic Lake LV.19.BULKMAT1 (v2)... | ecosystem: Environmental > Aquatic >... | reverse complement strand
CAGACAGGCGTGTTTATTTCTATTCTGGCTTCAACGATTTTATCCATGTTTACATATCAAATAAAAATATTCTTGAGCAAACATTGAAGGTCGGCTATCGGGTTCCGACAAACGAAGCTACTTTTAGAAATTATTATTTTTATACGGCTTTTACTTTGCCTGCCGGGGCAGAGCGTGATTTGCTAATTACGATAGAAAACCGAGCTAAGAAAATGGCATCGTTTGTTTTGGCACTGCATGACGAAACTAATTTCTACAAGGGTATAGATACTTTTAGAGAGAAACACACAGCTTCGATTCTCCTTTCAATTTATTTTCAGGGTGCGCTGGGGTTTATGGCATTTTTCATGGTTTTTCTTTACATAAAAAACCAGCAGATTATTTATTTATACTACTCATTTTATTTAACGTTTTGTGTACTCTATGCTATGCTAAACATGCCACGGCCCACTCTTGTTGGGCAATGGGTAGACTATTGGCCCTGGCTGCGTGTTTACGCCATAGAGCCAGTTCAATTTTTGTCATTTGCCGCCTATAATTTGTTTGCGCTAGAGCTTCTACAGATAAAAAGCGCGGATGAAAAACTGTATAAGATTATTTGGGTAATGACAATCAGTTACCTCATTTATATTCCTGTTTTTCTGCTTGTGCAATGGGCAAATGCACCTGCGGCTTTAGCCTTACCGCTTTTCATAGGCAGCAGAGCCGTTATATTTCCGGTTAACTTAGTTGTGATACTGCTAGTCATCAAAAAAGTAAATTCGCCCATCGTAAAGTATTTTGTCAGCGGACTGAGCGCTTTTTTAATTGGTGGAATCGTAGCAAGTTATTTTTATTATAATCCCTCTCTCTTGGGCCAATTATTTCCTGCATTAAAAGCATCTAACATTTTTCAACTAGGTATTTTACTGGAAGTATTGTTTTTTTCTTTTGCGCTAGGTTATAGAATAAAGTTGGCTGAGGAGGAACGTGCCGCCAACCATCAAGCCTATGTGCAACAAGTGGAGGCCAACAAGCAATTGGCAGAAAGTTATTCGCGTGAATTGGAGGCAGAAGTAAAACAACGATCTGAAAAGATAAGAGCTATTTCACAAGAAGCTGAACAGGAGAAGGCGGCCGCACAGCAATCTGAGTTAGAGCGGAGACTCGCTGAAGCAGAAATGATGGCGCTGCGCTCACAGATGAATCCACACTTTATATTTAACAGTCTCAACTCCATCAATTACTTTATTATGAGCAGCCAAAACGACAAGGCATCTGACTACTTATCGCGGTTCTCAAAACTAATTCGCCAAATACTGGATCACTCCCAACAAAATCTCATTTCTTTAGAGGCAGAGCTGGCGGCCTTACAACTGTACCTAGAAATTGAGTCGAACAGATTTGATGAGAAATTTCAGTTTTCCATACGCGTGAATGACGAAGTGAATCCATCAACTATTTTAATCCCACCAATGCTCCTTCAACCTTTTGTGGAAAATGCTATTTGGCATGGTTTATTGAATTCAACATTAAATGAAAAAAGGTTGAACATTTCTATCTACGCAGATAATCATACCCATGAATATATCTTTACGGTTGAAGACAATGGTATAGGAAGGGCACGCGCAAAATTAGTTCGAAATAATAGTGTAAAAGGTCATCAATCGCTTGGAATCGCGTTAACCGAAAACAGAATTCAGTTGTTTAACAAGCAGGCGAAGACGTTTATACGCTTGAAAGTAATCGATTTGTTTGACGGAGAAACGCCCGCAGGAACAAAAGTTGTTATTGGTTTAAAAATGCTTAACGAAACGACTAACCCGTAGACATGCCGACAGGAGACTCTATAAAAGTAATTATTGTCGATGATGAAACGCATTGTACAGAATCACTCAGTATGCAGCTGCAAGCGCTGGAAAAGCCAGTAGAGATATTGGCGAAGTTTAACGATCCAAGAAAGGCAGTAGCTTTTTTACAACAAGGATCTTGCGATATCGTGTTTTTGGATATTGAAATGCCAGCCATGAATGGCTTTGACCTACTCAATCAACTAACTGATTTTTCGTTCGATGTAGTATTTACAACAGCCTACAATCAGTATGCCATCAAAGCATTTCAATACAGTGCACTCAGCTACCTTCTAAAACCGGTTGATAATGTCGACTTGAAAGATGTAATTGATCGGTGGCAGCAGAAAAATCAAAAAATGCTTTTAGCTAATCAGTTTCATTTTTTGGTTGACCTACTAAAGAATAATTCTAGGCTGCAAACCAAGGTGGCTCTTCCAACAGCCGATGGATTAGAGTTTATAGAAATCCACAAAATCATTCGCTGCCAAGCGGAGAGCAATTATACCCATATTTATTTGCAGGATAATATTTCATATCTCATTTGTCGCACCCTTAAGGATGTCGATAGTATTCTCCGACCCAATGGGTTTTTACGCATTCACCAGTCGCATTTGGTAAATCCGCAGCACTTAAAGCGATTTGTTCGAAGTGATGGTGGCTACGTGGTGATGAGTGATGGGGCACAGCTAAGCATTTCAAAGGCAAACAGACGGCATGTTCTTGAAGTGGTGAACGCCATTGAGAAACTTTAGTAAAAGCTAATACTAAGCGATATCATCCTATTGCTCAGCAGGGAGGATCAATGGCTAACTCAGTCAGATAAGCCCTGTTAATCAGATTATTTTTGATTGAAACATTTTATTATTATGAAAAACGTTGTTGCAATAAGTTTACTCGCGCTGGTGGCTCAGGTAGCTCACGCCCAAATTATTGACGCCAAAGAAACTGCCAGGCAAAAATCAGAACAGCGCGCCAATAACAATATTGATAGAGGCATAGATAACGTTTTTGATAAAACTGAACAGGGGATTGGTAATTTATTCAAGAAGAAAGAGAAAAAGACCAAGGAAAAACCGCAACCCGATTCCCCCGAAGTAAATACTGTCCAAGATAGTAATAATCAGTTGCCGGAGTCTTCACAAAAGACCAATCAGGGAAACACACCAATTGGTGTACCGCAGGGGACAGCTACGCTTAAGGCGTATTCTAAATTCGATTTCGTTAGTGGCGAGAAGACCTTGTACTTCGATAATTTTGAACGCTTAGACGTTGGTGATTTTCCAGCTGACTTTAATTCGAATGCAAGTGGAGAAGTAGTAACGATCGATGGCAAAGACGGAAAGTGGTTAGCACTTACAGCCAATGGAACATTTATACCCGAAGCAATGGGTAAACTACCAGATAATTTTACGCTAGAGTTTGAGGTAGGTATTGATGTAGATCCTTCTAATAATTATATGGGCTTTGGTTTGGTTTTTAATACCAACGCCAAAGAGTTGTTTAATAACAGAACTAGCTATGCCCCGGGATCCTATCTTTACTTGCATCCTGGTGGTGGTGGTTCTGCCTCTTTTACGGTAACACAACGTGATGGTAGTGTTTTGGAGAATGAATTTCAAATGCCGCAGTGGTCTGCTACTGGAAATAACTTTGCCAAGATTTCTGTGTGGCGACAAAAGGGTAGGCTTCGTGTATATGTAAACGAAACTAAATTGATGGATCTGCCCAGATTTTTTATAGACACAAATCCCTACTATACTGCTTTTTATAGACATTTTATGGGAGAATGTAAAGTCTTTGTAACCAATGTCAATTATGCGATTGGAGCACCCGACACACGTTCAAAACTTATTACAGAAGGAAGATTTTCAACCACTGGAATTAAATTTGATAGTGGTAGTGATAAGATAAAAGCCGAGTCGTACGGCAGTTTAAAAGCAATTGCCGATGTGCTCAAAGAAAATCCTGGGGTGCGTGTAAAAATAATTGGACACACTGATAGCGATGGCAATGCCGACAAAAATTTAGAGCTTTCAAAAAAGCGGGCCGCTTCTGTAAAGAATGCGTTGACAGCGGAATTTGCTATTGAGGCAGCGCGATTGGAAACAGATGGGAAGGGTCAAACTAATCCGGTTGAACAGAATACATCATCGGTCGGCAAGGCGAACAACAGACGGGTAGAATTTATTAAACTTTGAGAAAAATAAAATATAGTTTACTGCTGCTATTTAGCTGCTTTATTGCCCTTACAACTCAGGCACAATGGCAAGGGCCAGAGGGAATAAAATATTGTGAAGAGAATTTACAAGAGGCGGTGGAAGGCTGGGGAATAAAAATGAAAGCCATCGAAGATCGGTTTGATGAGGATTTCAAAAAGAACCCTTCAATGCGCATTGGCATGGAGCAACTCACTTTACAATTTAAACCGAAAGGAATACTCGTAGTTTCAATGGGAGGGAAGGCGGCACAAGGTACATGGCGTGTTCAGCCAAAAGGTAAAAACTCAGCCGATACAAACCCGTTCTTAAATATTCAGATTGGCGGTGCTCCGATGCAAACGTACACTATTGTGGTTTTGGCCGTTGGAATATTATTGCTGCATGACGAAAACTCAACATTACAAGATCAGCGGAGGCGTTTGGTTGAGTATGAAAGCAGGGATAAGAAAAAGTAATAAAGTGAAATTTTATGCTTTTTTATGCGTCTGCTTTCAATCGCGAAGCATGAAGGCCGAAAATATAATAGGGAGTAGAAATTTAACGATTGGTAATTCTGTAAGTAAGTCTCACATCTGTAAAATCGGCTATGTGTTTGTGCGCTCTAAGATTGACCCCTACCGCCCATTTGGGTGAGAAGGAGTAGTTCAAACCCCACCGATGGTAAAGTAAATCATTGTTGTTTCTGCCTAGCCAATATATCCCAAGCTGTTGGCTGAAAATGAATTGGCGGTATTCTCAACGTCATCGGTATGGGGAAAAATAAAACCGTAATTCGCAAATAACGAATAACTCAACGAGGGACTGGTGCGAACAGTATCTTGCGCCTCCGAGTGAAAAAAATCACAAAAGAATAGTGAACAAAAAAGCCCAACCAGTAAGGAACTCTTCATATTGTTAATTGAACACACTTTGTTGTAAACCACCCGTATGTAAAATTAAAATAGTTGATCCTCTTTTAAAAGAATTTTTTGTTATCAAATCGAAAACCCCCCATACCATTTTAGCGGTATAAATTTCATCCAATGGAAGTTGATGTTGGGTTTTCATTTCTTCGATAAATTTCTTCAACGCTACAGAAGTTTTGGCATAGCCACCAAAATGATAATCCAATTGCAGCGTCCAGTTGTCTTTTGGTCGAGAGAGCAGTTGATTAATTTCTTTTGAGAGGAATTCGCCACCCTTTAAAACGGGAAAACCAATAATTTTTTTGGAAAGGTCAAGTGCTTCAATCATACCGGCCATTGTGCCGCCCGTGCCGATGGGTAGGCAGAGATAATCAAAATCAATTATGTTGGTAAGCTGCTTAGCCAATTCGGCACATCCTTTTACGGCTAAAGAATTTGTCCCTCCTTCGGGGATTAGATAAAATTCTCCAAACTGCTGCTTCAGCGATTTAATGAATTGTCTTTCTGACTTTTTTCGATACGCTTCACGCGAAACATAGTGCAAATGCATTCCACAATTTTTGGCAAATGAAAGTGTGTGGTTGAGCGGCAAGGTTTCCTCTCCGCGGATGACGCCAATGGTTTTCAAGCCCAACTCCCTTCCCGCGGCAGCGGTAGCATAAATGTGATTGGAATAAGCCCCTCCGAAGGTAAGTAGCATGTTATGCTTAAGCCTTACGGCCTCTTCTAAATTGTATTTTAGCTTCCACCACTTGTTGCCCGAAACACAAGAGTGGTTTTGGTCTTCTCGCTTTACCAAAACCCGTACTTCATTTTTAGAAAACAGTTCGTTTATTAATTCTTGAATCAAGGTGGGGCGATACTGAATCATCGGTTTTAGACAGGGAAAAATATTAAAATCATACTCCTTTCCTATTATTAACTACTAACTTTCGGCTTCTATTCAATACAAAGAAAGTTCATTTAATCGTTTTACAGATTTCATTTTATGAAGTGCACCCCAATTCTAGTAATTTTTTTTTTGCTTTTAATCTCCGGTTGTAAAACGAAAGGAGTGGAATGCGCCTTTCAGCCAGAAACATCTGCCATAAAGGTTGATCTGGATTTTAACTCTCTGGAAGATTCTGTTTTGGCTATTAGAACAAAACAACAACTGGTCAATTTCTTTTCACGCCATTATGTGATGAGAGACGTATTCTTCAACCGCCCCGGTTATCCCAATGATTCCGTTTTCATCAATGAATTATTCCAACGGTTTACCAATCCTTCGTTTGATACTTTGCTGCTAGAAACGAAGAGAGTTTTTAATGATGGCGCTGAACTTAAAAAGGAATTTGCGGCAGCTTTTACCAATCTGAAATATTACTACCCGGAGATTCGGTTGCCTAGGATAGAAACAGTTATCACTGGGCTGGAAAGTGATCTATTCGTAAGCGATACGCTTATCATTGTCGGGCTGGATTACTATTTGGGAGCAGGAGCCAAGTACCGCCCGAATATGTATGAATATATGTTGCGCAGGTATAAAAAAGATTTTGTAGTGCCCTCGGCCATGCTGTTGTATGGCATCGACAGCAGGATAAATATTGTTGATCAGAAAGATAAATCTGTTTTGGCAGATATGGTTGCTTACGGAAAGGCGTATTATTTTGCGAAACAAATGCTACCATGTGTGGCCGATAGTGTTTTCATTGGCTACTCTGCAGAAGAAATAGAAGGGGCGAGAGAAAATCAAAATTTGATATGGAAGCGAATGGTGCAGGACGAAGTTTTCTTTAACACCACACAACAGATCAAGCAAAAATATATTTCTGAAAGACCCAAAACATACGAGGTGGGCGATCAATGCCCCGGCAGGATTGGCGCGTGGGTGGGCTGGCAAATAGTGGATGCCTACAGCAAACGAAATCCAAAAGTATCGATGCCAGAATTCATGAGGACTTCGGATGCCCAATTGATTTTGAAAGGATCAAAGTATCGACCGGAATAGGTAATCGGGCTATAAACTGGTTCTAATCATTGCTTTACATTCACGGGCCTTCTATATTCGCGCAGTTTAAAATCAGTCTAAATAAGGATGGCCAAAAATGTAGCCGAAATGTTGCCCGGGGAAACAGCGGTGATTGCCGGCTTTACCGATGAGCAAATTGGTCTTAAGCTCTTGGAAATGGGATTGTTGCCTGGTACAGCCATTCGTTTCAATTTCACCGCGCCCTTTGGCGATCCGGTTTGTGTAAGTGCGTCCGATGTTGACTTGTCTCTTAGGATCAGCGAAGCTTCCACCATTTCAATTATCAATTGATGGAGGCGGCAAAAGTCAGAATTGCACTCACGGGTAAGCCTAATGCGGGCAAGTCTTCACTCTTCAATCACCTTACGGGGCTTAACCAAAAGATTGGGAATTTTCCAGGCATAACAGTAGATAAGCGAATAGGCTTTTGTCAATTAAATAGCCACACCAGTGCGGAGATAATTGACCTGCCAGGGATTTACAGCTTATACCCAAGAACACTTGACGAGAAAATCGTCACGGAGATTTTTTCCGATCAGAAAAGTAAGCTCTATCCCGATAAGGTTGTTTTGATTGCAGATGCTACCAACCTAAAAAATTGTTTGCTGCTGCTTACCCAGCTCATCGATTTGAAGATACCAACGATTGTTGCGTTGAACATGATGGACTTGGCGGCAAAATCGGGGTTGAGCATTAACGTAAAAAAATTGTCGACATCGCTGGATATGCCTGTGGTGATGATCAACGCCAGAAAAGGGCTTGGCATTTTTGAGTTAAAGCGAGTAATGGCTGCTCCGCTCCAGGCCTCTAAAAAATCTGTTTTTCAAATTGGAGATGAGATCAAATCTGTCGTTGCTATTATTAAAGATCGGTTTCAATTGGCCACTGATTACGAAGCGTATCACTTCCTCCAGCAAATAGAAAATCTTGTTTTCTTGGCACCCGACCAACGGGCTTTTGTAAAGGCAATCGCCAAAGAACACAATTTTTTCCCCCATAAGTACCAAGGAGCTGAAACGGTAATGCGATATGGATTCATTCAGGAGTTACTGACCAAAGCCACCGTAAAAGCCTCACACCGCGATTGGAAAAAAGTTTCCCACGGCATCGATCGGGTGCTTACCCATAAGGTGGGTGGCTATGCCATTTTTTTCACCGTGTTGTTCCTGATTTTCCAAGCAATTTTTGCGTGGGCGCAAATCCCGATGGACTTCATCGATACAACGTTTGCCCAACTGAGCAATCTAGTGGCAAAAGAATTGCCGGACGGGCCATTGTTCGAGTTGCTATCTCAAGGCATCGTGCCAGGCATTGGGGGCATTGTAATATTCATTCCGCAGATCGCTATTTTGTTTGCATTCGTTGCAATATTGGAAGAGAGTGGCTACATGGCGCGGGTGGTCTTTCTCATGGACAAGGTGATGAGCAAGGTTGGACTCAATGGGAAGAGTGTCGTTCCGTTAATGTCTGGTTGGGCGTGCGCCATTCCAGCCATCATGGCCACGCGCACGATAGACAATTGGAAGGAGCGTTTGATCACAATTTTTGTAACACCGTTCATGAGTTGCTCTGCCCGGCTTCCGGTATTCACCATATTGGTCGCGCTCATCATTCCGGATAAAAAGCTTTTTGGTTTTTTTGGCTACCAAGGATTGGTGTTGATGGGTTTGTACTTCCTTGGTTTTGTAGCTGCCATTCTATCTGCTTGGGCTATGAAGTTCATTATTAAAACAACAGAGCGGAGTTTTTTGATGATGGAACTCCCCACTTATCGCATGCCTCGTTGGTCCAATGTTGGATACACGATTATAGAGAAGACAAAGACCTTTGTATTTGAGGCGGGCAAAGTAATCCTAGCTATTTCTATCATCCTTTGGGTGCTGGCCAGCTACGGGCCGATCGATGAAATGAATGCCGCCAAAGAAATAGTGCGGGAAGAAGCGGCTGTTCTCAACTTGCCCGAAGATGAAATTCAAAACCGGATTGCAGCCTACAAGCTAGAGCATTCATATGCCGGAAAACTAGGCAAATCCATTGAGCCGCTCATTCGGCCATTAGGGTTTGACTGGAAAATAGGAATTGCATTGGTAACTTCTTTTGCTGCCCGAGAGGTGTTTGTCGGCACGATTGCGACCATCTACAGCATTGGCAGTGCCGATGACCAACCCACCATTAAATTAAGGCTTAAGAATGAAATTAATCCTGAGACGGGTGGCCCACGCTATACGCCTGCTGTGGGCATGTCTCTGCTCATCTTCTATACCTTTGCCATGCAATGTATGAGCACGCTCGCCATTGTTAAACGCGAGACCAATGGTTGGAAATGGCCGCTTATACAGTTGGCCTACATGACCGGGCTAGCCTATGTATCCGCCTTTGTGGTATTTCAAGTAATGTCTTGATTAAAATTGTAGAATTTGCTGTTGTTCTTTGTAGTATATTTCGCAATTACTGACTTACCATGGATTCTAAAGACTACCACTTTGGCCTTCTCTATTTAGTTCATTTGCTGATCAGCGCAGACGGGGTATTGGATGAGCATGAAGAAAAGGAATTATTAAAAATCAGGGATAAAGAAAAAATTCCTAACGATACCTTTGTTGAATTCACCAATCAGATCAAAACAAAAAAAGACCGGGAAATCTATCAGTTAGGAATAGAGTATATCAACAAATGTTCTGAGGAAAAGAAGCTGGACGCGTTTGTTCATCTTTACAAGATGTCAGAGGCAGATGGCACATTTCATGTAAAAGAGGTGAGACTTTTGTTGTATTCCATTAAAATGGCCTCCATTGAATTTAATGATGTGGTGGAAAAAGCCAAGCAGTCGCAATAGCAAGCCCACCATTTCTTCTCTCAACAAATTCTGACTAAACAATGAATTTTTCAAACTACTTATTGTTTGCGGTAGTTGGTTTTGTCCTACTGGCATGTAAGAAACCAAACAATAAATTTTCAGATGATGTCATTGCAAAAATTTCCGATTTTCAAGACCGCAGACAGGCAGATAGCTTAGTCAGGTATTTGCTAGATCGAAATCCGGTTTATCGGATCGAGGCAGCCAAGGCATTGGCTTCAGTTCAAGATTCAGTAGCGTCTTTGCAGCTCGGCACTATGCTGTTGGAAGACCCTGAGGTGGAAGCAAGAGTGGCAGCCGCCTTTGCCTTAGGCCAAACAAAAGGAACCGCTTCTGCAAATGCCCTGATACCGGCTTTGGAAGACAAAGAGAGCAGGGTGCTCCGCGAAGTATTGGAAGGGCTTGGCAAAACCCTGTACGCATACGATTTACAAAACTTAAAAAATTTTAAAGCGAAAGATTCTATTTCCCAAGAGGGATTTGCTTGGGCACTTTATCAAATAGGCTTACGAGGATTGGCAGATGAGTCCATCGTGTCTAAACAAAATGAATTTTTGAAACCAGCCTACTCGTTGCAAACACGAATAGGGGCAGCTCATTTTTTTAGTCGCGTAGCCAAACTACAGGTTCCTCACGGTGATGAATTAATTGCAGCCGCCTCAAACGATAGATCTGCCTATGTGCGCATGGCAGCGACCAGCGGTTTGCGCAAACTGGATTCGACAAAAAGCATTCCTGTTCTTCTTTCAATAGCCAAATCAGATCCCGATTACCGCGTTCGGATCAGTGCCGTTCGTGCATTGGCAGCACGGCCCAGTAATCGAGCAATGCAAGGAATTATTCAAAGTTTGACTGAAGCAAATCCACACGTGGGCGTAGCAGCTTCTGAAGTTATAAAGCCAACACCTTTCTTTAAAGATCAAATAAACACGGTTGCCCAGTCTACCCAAAACACCCGCATACAGAGTAATTTATTCAAAGCATCGCTGCTGATTTCTGATGATCAAACATTGATCGATCAGATCAAAGCTATATACACTTCTTCCGATGAGTACCAAAAAGCAGCTCTACTGGTTTCGCTTTCAGCCACTACTCGGGAGTATGAATTCATTGCCAATGAGTTGCTTCATGCAATTTCTTTTGTGATAAAATCGACAGCAGCCCAAGCCCTTGTAGCCGTGGGCGAACACCCTACTGCGGATGCGGCTTTCAAAGCAAAACTGGCAACTATCTATAAAGAGGCGATTCTACAAGGAGATCCCGGTGTGATCGGAATCCTCGCAGGGGCGTTGGTCAATCCTGAAGCAGGCTATAAAAAGATACTCGTTGATTTTAATTTTTTAAAAGAGGCCAAGAAAAAGCTCGCAATGCCGAAAGACATTGAAGCTTTGCAACCATTGGATGAGGCGATCGCCTTTTTTGAAGGAAAGGAAAAACCCACTCCACCGAAAAACCGATTTAATCATCCCATTGATTGGAAGCAGGTAAAAGCAATTAAGAAAGATCAAAAAGTAAAAATAGAAACCACACAAGGAACTATAGTCTTAACGTTATTGGTGGAGGATACACCGGGCTCTGTTGCCAACTTCGTTGAACTGGTAAACAAAAAATATTTTGACGGAAAGTATTTTCATCGAGTGGTTCCAAACTTTGTAATTCAAACGGGCTGCAACCGAGGAGATGGCTTTGGCAGCGAAGACTATTCAATTCGAAGTGAATTCACTACCACGCGCTACAAGGAAGGATCAGTTGGAATGGCTTCTGCTGGAAAGGATACAGAAGGCACTCAGTGGTTTATTACGCATTCCCCTACACCTCATCTAAATGGTCGATACACTATTTTTGCGGAAGTGGTAGAAGGGATGAGTGTGGTTCATGCCATCCAAGTGGGCGATAAAATTAATTCCATTTCACTGCTTTAAAAATACTTTTCGTGAAACCAGTTTACATTGTTGTTTTTTGCTGTCTCGTTTTTTTAAGCTGCAAAAAAAAAGTCGAACAAAGCGATTTGTTTTCCAAAGGTATTTCCTTGGGAGTGGTAGACGATCAGTTACACGAAGCGTCTGGACTAGTAGAAAGTATTGCTAATCCGAAATACTTATGGACACTTAACGACAGTGGTAATCCTGCGGAGGTTTTTTTGATAGATCAAAAAGCAACTATTAAATTGATTTGTAAACTTAAAGGCATCGACAACAGAGACTTTGAAGACATTACTATGGGCGCTGGTCCCGATTCAACCAAAAACTACATATACGTTGGAGATATTGGAGACAACTTGGCACGATACAAGATCAAACTCATCTACCGATTTGAAGAACCCGTATTGGGAGCTGAGGAAGAAATTTTGATCTCAACTTTTGATACCCTGCAGATACAGTTGCCCGATGGTGTGCGCGATTCGGAGACAATGATGGTGGAACCTTATTCGAAAGATTTGTACTTGGTATCTAAACTGGAAGACTCTGTACGGGTGTATCAAATTCCTTTTCCATTTCAAAAGAATCTGATGGTAGCAAATCGTGTTGCCACAATCCCCTATTTCAAAGTTGTGGCCGGAAGCATCTCCGCCAACGGAAGTGAAGTCTTGCTGAAAGATTACGATCACATCTACTATTTTAGAAATGAAACCAATGTGCCACTACCCAAACTATTACAACAGCAACCTACATTGCTTGCCTATGATCGCGAAAGGCAAGGGGAGGCCATCGCCTGGGCGCGAGATGGGTCGGGATATTACACGCTCAGTGAGAAGGTGAGCGGTGAGCTCGGGAAATTGTTATTTTATAAAAGGAATTTACGTCTGCCGGGCAATTAGCTCGTGTGTAAAAGCGACAAGCGTAGAAGTATCTCTTTTTACATTGCTTAGCTTGTCAAACCCGCTTTGAAAATACTCGCTAATCTTTTTTTCGACCAGTTCTGGAATGCTTAAATCATTGTAAATCTCGGTAACTGCCTTTACCTTCTTTTTTGAGTTAAACTTTTTAGCTGCAAGCCATTCTTGTAGTTCTTTCTTCTGTTTGCCTTTTACTTTTTCAAGAGCTTTGATCAACAAGAATGTCTTTTTATTAGAAATGATATCACCACCTACTTGCTTTCCGAACTTTTCTTGATCGGCATATACATCCAGCAAATCATCTTTCAATTGAAAGCCAATTCCAATATTCACTCCAAATTCGCGCAAGGCAATTTGATCAGCTTCGGGAGCAACGGCCAAGATAGCTCCCAATTCTAAACTGAAGCCCAGCAGCACGGCTGTCTTCAATCGGATCATTTCAATGTATTGGGCTTCCGATACTTTTGTTTTGGTTTCAAACTCCATGTCCCATTGTTGACCTTCACACACCTCGGCTGCACATTTGTTAAATAGGCCCAGTACTTTCTTCAGTTTACTTTCTTCCAACGATAAAAACATATCGTACACGCGCACCAACATCACATCGCCTGAAAGAATGGCCGTGTTTACATTCCATTTTTCGTGTACCGTTGCTTTGCCCCTGCGCAAAGGAGCCTTGTCCATAATGTCATCGTGCATCAGTGTGAAATTATGAAAGGCTTCTACCGCAGCGGCATAGTTGGCGATCTTGTCAGCGTCTTTTTTGTACAATGAATAGGCCAACATCACCAGCATTGGGCGTAAACGCTTGCCCCCCAATTTCATTAAATACCGAATGGGCTCGTAAAGGGATTTTGGTCGGGAACCGAAGGATTGATTATTGATTTCGGATTCTATCGATTTTTTGTAGTCTAATTTCATTTTAAGCGATGAGATATAAAGTCAATGTTTGCTAAGAGCTTACTTTCAACTGAACAGATTTAGGTAGGGGGAATACATAAAAATTCTGTTTCTATGCTGCCCTGTAAATTGTTTTAATATCCCCTTCAAAACAAACAGATTAATCAATTCACCTGCTGCTTTGGCAGAAAGTGTACAGATGCCTTGCGCGTCCTTTACAGAAACTAATGGCTGTTGCAATAATCTATTATAGAGGGTAAGTCCTGCTTTTATTCGTTTTCCAAATTGCGTTTGTATTATCGTTTCATGATTGGATTTTAATGCCATGATCTTGCTTAGTGTTTGAGTTGCTTGCTCTGCTGTTTCTGTGATGCCAACTAAAAAATATTTTATCCATTGAAGCATCTCGTTGTGTGTTCGCACTCTTGTGAGATTGTCGTAATATAAATATTTATCTTTTTCAAAATAGCGAGAAAGGTATAGCAATGGTTTTTCCAACACTTTTTTCTCAATTAAAAATAGTGTGATGAGTAGGCGGCCAATTCTTCCGTTTCCGTCTAGAAATGGATGGATCGTTTCAAATTGATAATGAATGATTGCTGCCTTAATAAGTAAGGGTATTTCGAGGTGATCGTTATGTATAAAGTTCTCTAAATCTCCGATTAAATTATTCAGGTGGTCATGATGGGGAGGAATAAATACCGCATCTGCTAGGCTATGCCCCCCGATCCAATTTTGACTCCTCCGATATTCTCCAGGTGTCTTTTTTTCGCCTCTTACGCCTTGCATTAATATCTTATGTGTTTTTAAGATAAGGCGTGAGGATATGGGCAGTGCTTCCAATTCTTCAACGGCCGTATTAAGTGCTTCTGTATAATTTTGAACTTCCTGCCAGTCATCTTTTCTTTCCGGACTTACATTTTCTTTTTGTAAAAAAGCTTCATCGAAATGGGTTTGTGTACCTTCGATTTTGCTTGAAACAACGGCTTCCTTGGTGATGTGTAGATGAATGAACAAATCTACATTGGGGACAAGTTTGCCAAAGGAATTTAATTGCCCCATGTGAAAGGAGGCATTTTCTAGAAGCCTGTTCAACTTAACATCTGCCCAAATCCATTCACAATCGATAGGGTTTGGCAAGAAATACCTGTAATCGGTGCTTTTCCTAAGTTTACCAGCCTCAAATTTTTCAATTTGCATCATCCTTGATTTTCTGGGCGCAAATTAACACAAAAAATTATATTTTACTTTAGGCGTTCCAAGGTAAAATAACGAAAACCGTATTTTACTTTTAAAATGGGAATTCTTTATTCAAACGTCAACTCAATCAATTTTCCGTTTTACTGTCCGCAGCAACAAAAATATTACTAGAAACTTATGTTTTTAAATTGGCTTGAAAGTATAACTGGTAAGAGATCCCTTTGTATTTACTTTTTGTACAAGCTTGAACCCAAGGGATTCAAGCTTTTGATACATTTCTGGTTCCCAAGGCATAACATGACCACAGTCTTTTCGTTTTTCATTCTTTCTTTTGGCCATCCTTTCCATGATTACCAATAAGCCATTCTCTTGCAACGCACCTTTGACATCTATGAGAATTCCCTTTTGATCTGAAAGTTCATGATATGTATTGATCATCATAATTCGATCGTAATAATTTCTCTTGAGATTTGTTATGTGTTCTTCCCCTCTTAAAAGGATGAAGGTACCGGATATCGGTTTGCCCTTTAATCTTTCATGATGGCTCAATACCTGTGCCCATTCAGTTTTGTTTAAACAGATTGTATCTATATCCTGTAAAGTCCATTCTATGTTGTCATTGAAGGCTGCAATTTGTGCTTCAACGTAGCCATTGCCGCAACCGACACTTGCTATTCGTTCGCCTGGCTTCGCATTTATATAATTCCAAAATTCTAAATAATTTTTTCTTAACTCACTTGAATCTTTTGTAACAAATCCACATCGATAAGGGCGCTCTTTTTTTTGTGAATAGGAATTTGACAACAAGAGAACAATAAATAAACAGGCTAAACTGAGCTTTTTCATAACCAAGGTTTAGGATCGTAAACGTTAAGAGATGATATTTATTTTGGGACTTTTATTGCTCGAAAGTTAAATCAATCAACCTTCTATCTACATCTGTCTTCTTAATTCGTACGACTACTTTATCGCCCAGTCGGTAAATTTTTTTCCGCCTACGACCGATGGCGCGGTAGTTTTTTTCATCAAATTCGTAGAAGTCATCCTTCATATCGGAAAGCCGAGCCATGCCTTCGCACTTAGTCTCTACGATTTCCACAAAAATTCCGAAATCAGTAACGCCCGTGATGATTCCATCAAAAGGCTTGTTCTCGGCCATACTCATGAACTCTACTTGCTTATATTTAATGCTGGCGCGCTCCGCATCGGCTGCCCGCTTTTCGCGTTGGGAAGAATGAATACATTTTTCTTCAAACTCCTTTTTGCTCACGGATTTGCCACCGTCCAAATAATACTGCAAGAGTCGATGCACCATCATATCAGGATACCTGCGAATAGGAGAAGTGAAATGCGTATAGTGATCAAACGCCAAACCAAAATGCGGCTTAGCTTCAGTAGTGTATTTTGCCTTTGCCATGGCACGTACAGCCAGTGACTGTAATACGTTTTGCTCCGGCTTTCCTTCTATGGAATCCATCAGCTTATTCAACGAACGAGAAACATTTTCTTCATCTATTTGCAACGTATGCCCAAACTGCTTAGCAAACACAGCAAAATCTGCTACTTTTTCAGGATTAGGAAAATCATGCGTTCGGTAAACAAACGTATTTTTTTCTTCTCCCTTTTTCATTTTGTACACATACGTAGCTACCGCCCGATTTGCCAGTAACATGAATTCCTCGATGAGTTTATGTGCTTCCTTTCTCACTTTCGGCACCACCATTAGTGGTTTACCTTGTGCATCAAGCTTGAATTTTACTTCAGTGGTTTCAAAATTAACCGCGCCCTTTTTGAATCTTTCCTTGCGGAGGATTTCATGTAGTCCATTGAGGATTTTTATTTCCTCGGCAAAAGTTCCGGCTCCACTTTCAATTACTTCTTGTGCTTGTTCATAGGAAAACCGCTGATCGGAGTGAATGATTGTGCGGCCAAACCATTCGCTGTAAATTTTTCCTTTGCTGTCCATTTCAAAAACAGCCGCAAAAGTCAGTTTATCTTCATGGGGGCGAAGCGAACACAACGCGTTAGATAAACGCTCTGGCAGCATGGGCACTGTTCTATCTACCAGATAAACAGAAGTAGCACGGTCGAACGCATCGTTATCCAGGTCGTTCCCCGGTCTTACATAATGAGTAACATCTGCAATGTGAACGCCTATCTCATAATTTCCATTGGCCGATTTTTGAAAAGAGATAGCATCGTCAAAATCTTTGGCGTCTTCGGGGTCGATGGTAAACGTAAGCACTTCGCGAAAATCTCTGCGCTTCTTTATTTCTTCATTCGTAATCTCTTCTGCAATTTTCTCAGCTTCTCTTAACACATTTTCAGGGAAGCGAAAAGGTAAATCAAACTCTGCCATGATAGAATGTATCTCTGCATTGTTCTCTCCTGTTTTTCCCAGTATTTCAATGACTTTGCCCTCGGCACTTTTATCGCCTTCAGCCCATTTAGTTACTTCAAACAACACCTTATCGTTGGCATTAGCGCCATTGATATTTTCTGGATAAACAAAAAAATCGGTGTAGATTTTTTTGAAGTCAGGAACGATGAACCCAAAGCCTTTTGAAATTTCCATGCGACCTACAAAACGATTGCGGCCACGCTTTACAATTTCTACCACTTTACCTTCGGGGCTCGCTCCATTTTTCTTTCCAAGCAATGAGACTTTCACGGTATCGCCATGAAGAGCAGAGCCTAAATCTCTGGACTGTATGTAAACATCTTTTGATCCCTCCTCGCCTGTAGCCACATATGCGAAACGCGGATTTACGTGATCTACAATTCCCACAACTCCTTTCGCGGTTGCCTTGCTGGTTTTTATTTTGTAGCTGCCATTGCTAAGTTGCCCAATCTTTCCTTCTTCTACCAACAAATCAAGCAGCTTATATAAGTCCTCAATCATTGATTTCTTTTTGACCTGCAGTTTCTTGGCAATTTGTTGGACGCTCCATTCCTTCCCGGCCATTTCATCTAATAATGAAATCAATGAGCCGTACAGTCCCACTTTTTCTTTCTTAACTTTCTTTTCCTTTTTTTCTTGAAATTTCTTTTTGCTCATTCGTTTATAATTTTAATTTTTCCAGAGCCATTCGGTTTCCCCAAAAAGTCGGTAATTCGATTTGATTTTCTTTGATGCGATAGAAAAAACTTACCTGCTTGACAACAACACATCGATAAGGTTTATATTTTTGGAGATACACAAAGAGTTTTGGATGCTTAGAAATAAGATGAAGAACCTCGTCTACTCTATCAATAAAGCTTCTTATTTCTTTTTGG
>Ga0226658_10000589_pt1:2500-18331 | contig 18331 bp, 17 predicted proteins | sample OliLak19BULKMAT1_FD_169091 | JGI IMG/M metagenome (GOLD analysis project Ga0226658, IMG submission 169091) | Freshwater microbial mat bacterial communities from Lake Vanda, McMurdo Dry Valleys, Antarctica - Oligotrophic Lake LV.19.BULKMAT1 (v2)... | ecosystem: Environmental > Aquatic... | reverse complement strand
AAAAAAAGATTATTTATTGGGCGAAGTGTATGAGCAGTGCCAGCAAGCGAAAAATGAAGACAACCCAATTAACTACGTAAAAAGGTTGTATAAAGAATTTACGCCCGAAGAAATTTCTGCAAAAATTACCGACATCGTGCGCCCCGAGGGGATGAAGGCCGAGCTCGAAGTGGTTTATCAAACCATCGAAAATTTACACAAAGCCATCCCACATCATTCAGGGGATTGGTACTTTACCGGAAACTTTCCCACTCCTGGCGGAATGAAGGTAGCGAATAAGTCGTATGTAAATTATATGGATGGGAAGCTGGTGAGAGCGTATTAAAAGTTGATAGTTGTTAGTTAGTAGTTGTTTGCAAATACCGCATTGCTAACAACTAAGAACTAAGAACTAAGAACTAAGAACCAACAACTATTCATTACTCCCATACGCCTCAACAATATCGCGCACCAATTTGTGCCGCACTACATCACGAGAGTTCAACTCTACAAACCCGATTCCTTTCACCTGATTTAAAATCCTCACGGCCTCTTTCAAGCCAGAGCTTTGCTTTATCGGCAAATCAATTTGAGAAGTATCACCCGTCACAATCATTTTCGATTCAGGTCCCATGCGGGTAAGGAACATTTTCATTTGCATGGGCGTGGTGTTCTGCGCCTCATCCAACAAAATAAAAGCATTGTTGAGGGTACGTCCGCGCATATAGGCAAGCGGGGCAATTTCAACGATCTCGCGTTCCAAATAATATTTCAGTTTCTCAAACGGCACCATGTCATTTAGCGCATCGTAAATCGGGCGCAAATACGGATCGATTTTCTCTTTTAGATCACCCGGCAAAAAGCCCAAGTTCTCTCCTGCTTCCACGGCCGGTCGGGTAATAATTATTTTTTTGACCTGTTTATTTTTTAGCGCACGCACTGCCAATGCCACCGATATAAATGTTTTGCCAGTTCCCGCAGGGCCGAGCGCAAAAACCAAATCGTTTTCCTTTGCTGACTGAACCAGCTTTTGTTGGTTCACCGTTTTTGGCTTGATGGGCGAACCTTTTGTTCCGTAAATAATGATTCCATCAATCGAATCCTCCGGCAAGTAATCGGTACGTTCTTGTGCGATGTACCCCCGAACGTTCTCTTCCGTGATCCGACCGAACTGATGAAAATGTTCTTGCAACGAATGGATGATCTCCGATATCTGAAGGATATCAGGCGTTTCCCCTTTTACTAAAATTTCAGTGCCCCGAGAGATAATGCGGCTCTTTGGGAACGCCTGCGATAGTTCATTGATGTTTTTGTTTTCGATGCCCAGAAAATCCAGCAACGGAATGCTTTCGAGAGTGATTGTTTTTTCGATCAAATGAAAGAGTGGTTGAAATGAAGTAATTTTGACTTTGTAACTAGCATTACGCGAACCTATTTATTTACTGTCAGGCTGAACCAGTCCAAGCCGATTTGAAAACTCGAAAAGGCTGTTTTTGACAAGCTCAAACTGACAACATTTAAAGTTTTGCGTAACTCCAGTTTGTAAATTTAAGAAACCAATAGTGCAAAAACGTAATACCCGTTAGAAAGTTCCAACATGGCCATTGTTACCCTCCTGACTGATAGTGGTGAAAGTGATCATTATGTGGCCGCTATCAAAGCCAAGATATTGAGCGTCAATCCGGGGCTTACATTGGTGGACATCAGCCATAAAATTGCCGCTTGCGATATCGGGCACGGGGCGTTTGTATTAAAATCAGTCTTCCGCGAGTTCCAGTCCGGCACCGTTCATTTGGTGGGGGTCGACTCAGCGGGAAATAAGGACGATGCTTTTATTGCACTTCAACTGGAAGATCATTTTTTTGTGGGTGTGGACAATGGATTACTCGGCTTGATCAGCGAAAAAAACCATCAGCAAGTGGTTCAACTAAATTCGGTGAATCCCATCCGAACTACATTCCCCGAGAAAGACATCTTTGCGCAAGCAGCCGCAAAGCTCGCCAGCGGAGTGGCCATCACCACACTGGGAAAACCAATGGGCACGTTCAAAAAAATGACCGATCGGCATGTGAAGGCCAATAAGCGGATCATTGCCGGAAATGTGATCCGTGTAGATCATTTCGGAAACCTGATCACTAACATTCCAAAAGACGCATTCGATACATTGAGCGCTGGCAAGACGTTTACGATCCAATTTGGTGGGGAAAAATTTAGACGCATTCATAAAAATTACTTCGAAGCCGAACCGGGCGATTGTGTCCTAATCTTCAACAGCCTCGGTCTTTTAGAAATTGGAATGTATAAAGGTCATGCCAGCGAGCTATTGGGGTTGAAATATGATAGTCCGGTGAACATTACATTTGAGGAGTAAAATGGTTTCCGGTTTCCAGTTACCGGCAACTAACAACTGGCAACTATTAATCTATGTATATCCGAATCGTTCGAATGTATTTCACAGAAACCGGCATAAAACCATTTCTGGAAATATTTGACAAGCATAAAAATGCGATTCGCCATTTCCCCGGCTGCTCACATTTAGAATTGTTGAAAGACCCCACTGACCCAAGTTGCTACACTACCCTCAGCCACTGGGATAAACTTGCGAGTTTGGAGAATTATAGGAATTCACAACTATTCATTAACGTATGGAAATCTGTCAAGCCATTATTTTCGCAAAAGACAAAGGCTTTTTCCTTGGAGAAATTTATCGAACTCTGATTTGTTTCCATTTCAAACTTCTACGTCTTCGCAGAGGTTCGCCTCGGACTCTGCGCCATTATTCGCTTTTACCGCCTGAGGAGAAATAGAGAGATTTCTTTATCTTTGATGCAGTTATTTATGAGAACTGTGCTAAACATACAAACCGATACTGCCGATAAGCTGAACCTGCTTATACGGGTGGCCGAGGAAATGGGCATGGAGGTAGAACAAGAACTTGCCATTGATCGTGTCGCGCTGGCTTCACAAGATTCGCTCGCAGAAGCTTGGAACAGCCCGGAAGATGCCCACTGGGATAAGGTGGCTACCCACGTTAAAAAATGACCAGCAATGGCTTTTCAACAGCGCGACATTGTACTAGTTCATTTTCCCTTCACCGATTTATCGGCCACCAAGCTCAGGCCTGCTGTTATTCTATCTTCGTCTGAGATAAATAATTTAGGCGATTTTGTTTGTGCACAGATCACATCGAAATTTTTCAATGAGATTTCATTTTTTCTGCTCGAGGAAATCATGCTGGAAAAAGCATTGCCACGTGCCAGTGGCATTAGAATTCATAAACTGTTTTGCCTGAACGAAACACTTATTATGGATAAGATATCCACCGTAACTCCAACTGCCTTTCTTGAGCTTGTTAGAAGAGTAGAGAAGGTTGTTTTTGCCTTATAATAAAGAACTTTTTTAACATTCCGTAAGATATCAGCTGCTGTTCGAGATACTTTTTTCTTCGCAGAGCCAAGCCTCGGACTTTGCGTCATTATTTGCGTTTTGCCGGCAGCGTTCTCGAAACGGGTGACTGCGGAGAAATAATCGGCATAAAACCATTTCTGGAAATATTTGACAAACATAAAAATGCGATTCGCCATTTCCCCGGCTGCTCACATTTAGAATTGTTGAAAGACCCCACTGACCCAAGTTGCTACACTACCCTCAGCCACTGGGATAAACTTGCGAGTTTGGAGAATTATAGGAATTCAGAACTATTCAGCAACATTTGGAAATCTGTCAAGCCATTATTTTCGCAAAAGACAAAGGCTTTTTCCTTGGAGAAATTTATCGAACTCTGATTTGTTTCCATTTCAAACTTTGGGCATATTTGCAGCCCATTTGCCTGAGTGGCGGAATTGGTAGACGCGCACGACTCAAAATCGTGTGCCTTCGGGCGTGCCGGTTCGATTCCGGCCTTAGGTACATTTAGGTTGTCTGTAAAAGGCAACCTATTTTTTATTTTTAAAAACGAAAAATATGCAAATCACAAAACACAAAGTAGCCTCTATCCACTACACCCTTACCGACAATGACGGAAAAGTGCTGGACTCCACCGTGACCAGCCAACCACTTACCTACATCCAAGGCATTGGTAACCTCATTCCGGGCATGGAAAATGGGCTTGAAGGAAAAAGCAAAGGCGATAAAATCAATATCAAAGTAAGCCCCGAAAATGGCTATGGAGTAAAGGACGATTCGCTTACGCAAAAAGTGCCTCGTTCGTCCTTTGGTACCGAAGAAGTAAAGGTGGGCATGCAGTTTCAAACCAACCAAGGTGGTGTAGTCACAGTAACAAAAGTAGGCCTATCCGAAATTACAGTCGATTCCAACCATCCACTGGCGGGGGTAGAACTAAACTTTGATGTAGAAGTAATCGAAATCCGCTCAGCAACTGAAGAAGAGTTGGAACATGGCCACGTTCATGGCCCGGGCGGGCATCATCATTAAAAATTAGATTTATATCTTAGATTTCTTGATTTTGCAAGTAGCGGATAGAATCAATTCGCTTCCAATATCTTAAACAATTCGTCCAGATTAGGAGTCACGATAATTTCTGTCCTGCGGTTCTTTGCTTTGTTTCCTGCATTGTCGTTGGCAGCCAGCGGAGAAAATTCTCCTTTGCCGGCCGCAGTAATTTGCCTAGGCGACATGCCCGCCTTCATCAATATTTTAGAAATGGAAGTGGCGCGCAATACACTCAAGTCCCAGTTGTCGTCCATGTAAGTAGATTTTTTAGAAATCGGCACATTATCCGTATGGCCTTCAATCATCACCTGAATATCCCTTTGGTCGCTCAGGGCTTTCGCCAATTGCTGCAACGCCCCTACTCCCTTACTATCTACATTAATGCTGCCCGAACCAAACAGCAACTGCTCGGCCAGAGATACATACACTTTCCCATTCTTTACTTTTACTGTCAAGTCATTTTCTTTAAAGTTGAGCAAGGCACTGCTGATCTTGTTCTTTAAGTTTTGGACGGCCTTATCCTTATTCGCCATTATCTGCTCCAATTCCTTTACTTTCTTCTCCCTCTCAACTAAACTAAAACTAAGTGAATCATTTTCACGTCTGGTCTTATCCAAATTTTCTTGGATCGCCAGTAATTGATCTCGCTGTTGCGTCACATCCCGGTTGAGTTTGCCGCTATTGGTCAGCAAGTTCTTGTAGGTTGCATTGAGCTGATCGTACTCCTTATTCAAGCCAGCCAACTTCTTTTGATTGGCTTTATAGGTTTGATTTAGGCTAGCCGTATCTTGCTGCATCTTCTTAATAGACTCGCCCAAATCTGTCAATGAGGCATTCGCCTTCTCCAATTGTTTGTTGCGATCCGATAAGTCACCGTCAGCTTTTACTTTCTGCGCCAGCATGTCATCAAATTTCTTTTTAGAAACGATGCAGGAGCTACAGATCAAAGAGACACACGCAAACAAGAAGAGGATGGATCGGGTCATAAATTCACTTTTATAAAATTAATTTCCTGCAATTTACTAAAACCAATATCTGCTGACACTAACGTAAAATCTAACTGGGCCGCGGTTGCGGCAATAAAAGCATCGGCCAACTTCAGGTTGTAGGTTCTTCGAAACTGTATTACTTGATCTTTCAATGAAGAGAAATATTCAATTAACGTAGACAAAGCTACGAAATCCTTCACCAGTCTTAGGTCTTGAGATTTCGCCAATGGCCACGACAGAAGTTCGATCTCAGTCACAGATGAAAGAAATAATCGTTGATTAGTTATCAGTGAGTTGATGTGAGCAGAACCTTGCAATGCAAAAATAACCACATTGGTATCCAAAAGTAAGGCACTACTCATTTCTCATTTCTTGTTGAACTTTGAGGGCATCCCCTTTCCAATGTAACTTACCCGAAAACCGTTTCATATCAACGCCAGATTTTTTCGGCTTGATAGACTTTAGAGCCTTGGCGATGCCAGCTTTGGTGGATTTCTTCGTAATAACGGTCATCAAAAAAAGATATTTACCGGAACAAATATCTAAAATTAAAAGCAATTGTTACTTTACGTGTCGATAAAAGAAATCATTGTCTAAAATCTCACATCTTAAATCTTAAAATATGGAAGGCATGCTAAAACCCGATTCATTCAAAGGTAAAACCATTATCATTACCGGGGGCGGCACGGGCCTCGGCAAATCGATGGGAAAATACATGCTCGAACTGGGGGCAAACCTCGTAATCACCAGCCGCAAAAAAGAAGTGTTGGATAAAACCGCTGCCGAACTCGAACAAGAGACGGGCGGCAAAGTGCTTGCAGTAGGGTGCGATGTGCGCAAGTACGAAGAAATTGAAAACGTCATACGAGAAACTGAAAATCGTTTCGGTCAAATCCATGGGATCCTAAATAATGCTGCCGGAAATTTCATCAGCCCCACCGAACGCCTCTCGCACCGCGCATTTGATATCGTGGTAGACATCGTGCTGAAAGGAACTTACTACATGACGCTTGCGGCAGGAAAACATTGGATTAATAAAAAACAGCCCGGCACTTTTTTAAATATTGTTACCACCTATGCGTGGACTGGCTCTGGTTATGTCGTTCCATCCGCATGTAGCAAGGCAGGTGTGCTGGCGTTAACGCGATCGCTGGCGGTGGAGTGGGCGAAGTACAACATCCGCAGCAACGCTATCGCCCCAGGGCCATTTCCTACCGAAGGCGCTTGGAGTCGACTGCTTCCTGGCGACCTAGTTAAAAAATTTGATCCAGCCTTGCGCATTCCGCTGAAACGTGTTGGCGAGCATCAAGAGCTGGCAAATCTGGCCGCTTATCTCATGTCTGATTATTCAGCCTACATAACTGGTGAAGTAGTGACCATTGATGGTGGAGAGTGGCTGCGCAACGGTGGCGAGTTTAGTCACCTCGAAGAAATACCCGATGAAATGTGGGACGCATTAGAAAAATCAAGAGGAAAAGGCGCGAGCTCATGAGTTTACAAAACCGGATGAAGAACGCCCTTCTTGAAAAAGAAAAGGAAGGATCACTGCGTCAACTCACTGTCTCGCAAAACAAAATAGATTTTGTCTCTAACGATTATTTAGGTCTAGCAAGATCTGCTGCCCTACATCAAAATATAGAAGAGCACTATCATCAGTTGCCGTTTTCAAAAAATGGCTCTACAGGTTCTCGCCTCTTAGCAGGAAATAGTGCACTGGCGGAAGAAGTGGAATCTTATCTAGCAAAAATTTTCAAAGCCAAGCAAGCAGTCATTTTCAATTCAGGCTATGCAGCCAACCAAGCGGCCTTGTCGTGCATCCCGCAGAAAGGGGATACAATTTTGTACGATGAGCTAGTTCACGCCTGCATGCACGATGGCATGAAGCTTAGCCGTGCCGAGTGCAAAAGTTTTAAGCACAACAATCTTCAAGATTTGGAAGATCAACTCAGAGAAACGGATGGCAAAAAATTTATTGCCATAGAGTCGATCTATTCGATGGATGGCAATCAAGCACCCTTGACCGAAATCGTAAATCTTGCCGAGCGGTTTGATGCTTCCATCATTCTGGACGAAGCGCACAGTACAGGTGCTTATGGAAAAAATGGAGCTGGGTTGGCCGTCAGTTTGGGTCTCGAATCAAAAATCGATGCTCGCATTTACACCTTCGGCAAAGCAATGGGCGTACACGGTGCGTGCATTGCCGGTTCTTCTACGCTTGCTAATTATTTGGTCAACTTCGCCCGACCGTTTATTTTTTCCACCGCATTATCTCCACATAGTTTAGTTTCCATACAATGTGCATTTGGGTTTTTACAGAACCAACTTTACCTACAAGAGTCGTTGCAACAAAACATTCAATTTTTTTTACAAAATTATCAACAAAACAACTTACCCAATAAGATTGAAAGTCAAAGCGCCATCCAATCAGTTTTGATAAATGGAAATAAACAAGTGATGGCGTTGGCAGAACAGCTTCAACAAAACGGAATGGATTGCCGAGGCATCCGTTTCCCCAGTATAAAAAAAGGAAGTGAACGCATTCGAATTTGCCTACATGCCTACAATACAGAAACGGAAATCAAAAAACTGATTAACACGATGAAAATTTTCTGATCATGTTTGGCGGTATCCTTTTTGTCCTCCGAGACCTCGGCCAAAAAGGTCGGGCTGTCGGCAGTCGCCACCCACGCTCTCTTCCACTTCGGGCTCCAACATTGCCTCCATCCCTTACCGAAAGCCTCTTTCAACTTTTAACTTTTAACTTTCAACTCTAAACCGTTAACTTTCAACTCTAAACCTATGAACTACTTCATCACCGCCATCGGCACCGACTCCGGCAAAACACTTGTGTCAGCAATCTTATGCAAAGCACTTCAGGCAGATTATTGGAAGCCCGTCCAAGCCGGTTTTCCCCGCGATGCCGACACGGTAAAGAGTTTAGTTCCCGAATGTATTATTCACCCAGAAACGTATTTGCTCAATACCCCTGCTTCGCCACATGCGTCCGCAAAAATAGATGGCGTTGAAATTGATTTGGAGAAATTTTCTTTGCCCAAAACAAATAGCGCGCTTATTGTAGAGGGCGCTGGTGGTTGCCTTGTACCGTTAAATGATAAAGACTTTGTTATTGATATCCCCCAGCGACTTAACTTACCCATCATTTTGGTATCAAACTTGTATTTGGGAAGCATCAACCACACCCTCCTTACCATCAACCTTTTGAAGCAACGAAATCTAACAGTGGTCGGAATTATTTTCAATGGCAAATCCAATCCGGAAAGTGAACGAATTATTTTAAAACACTCCGACTACAAAACTATTTGGCACATCAAAGAAGAACCGGAAATCACCCAAACCAAAATCAGCGAGTACGCAGAAAAACTGAAATCAAAGCTCCAAGCATAAAATAAACCCAATAGACTTGAGGCTTGAAGCCTGTAATATGCAGCCCCTAAGCCAGAGACAACAAAATGACTCCCCTCGAAAAAGACAAAAAATACATTTGGCATCCCTTCACTCCGCTAGAAGTTGAAGAAGACCCAATTCTGATCGAATCCGCACAGGGTGTTTATTTGCATACCACAGACGGCAGGAAAATCATCGATGCCATTTCATCCTGGTGGGTAAACCTTCACGGCCATTGCCATCCCGTTATTGCCAAAGCAATTGCAGATCAAGCCAGCAAATTAGAACATGTAATTTTTGCTGGCTTTACGCATCTACCTGCTATCACGTTAGCAGAAAATCTGTTGAGCATTCTCCCGAAAAATCAATCCAAGATTTTTTTCTCTGATGATGGAAGCACCGCAGTAGAAGTTGGATTAAAAATGGCGATGCAGTATTGGCATAACCAGGGTATAAAAACTAAAACCAAAATCATCGCACTCGAAGGTGCCTACCATGGCGATACATTCGGGGCGATGGCGGTCGGGGCAAGAGATTCTTTTAATGTAGCATTCAACAATTATTTGTTCGAAGTAGATTTCATCGAATTCCCCACAGATGAAAACGAAGCCAAAATTCTAAGTGATTTTAGAAAATTAGCGAGCGAGGGAAATGTGGGTGTATTCATTTTCGAACCCTTGGTGCAAGGAGCAGCCGGTATGCGAATGTACTCACCCGAAATTCTTGATCAACTGATTTCAATCGCACATAAACATAATATCGTTTGTGTGGCCGATGAAGTTTTCACCGGCTTTGGTAGAACGGGCAAATTATTCGCAAGCGATTATCTCCAAAATAAACCAGACATATTCGCTTTGTCGAAGGGCATAACTGGCGGGAGCTTGCCGTTGGGAGCCACCAGTTGCTCGTCAAAGATTGTGGCAATGTTTGAATCAACAGAAAGCTCAAAAACACTTTACCACGGTCACTCCTACACAGCTAACCCCATTGCCTGTGCAGCGGCAAACGCAAGCTTTGGATTGCTTACGCGAAAAGAATGCTTTGCTCATATTGAAAGAATAAGCGACCAACACAAAATTTTTGCTAAAAAAATATCGACACATGCTTCAGTTGTTAAAGTCAATCATTTGGGAACCATTCTTTCAATCGAACTGCGTACCGAAGAGAAGACCTCTTACGAAAATTCTCTCCGAAAGAAAATCTACGCTCATTTTATTGAAAGAAAAATTTTGATCAGGCCCTTGGGCAACGTCTTTTACCTATTGCCTCCCTATGTGATTAGTGGGGATGAATTGAATTTGATCTACTCCGAAATTGAGACATTTTTGAACGCTTTCCATTGCCGTAACAACGGAAATTCTGGCCAGAAACTATTTTTGCAATGACTTTTGCCATCCTGCTAATTGTTTGGACACCGCTTCCACTTTTTCATTGATCTGGACAAAACGCTTAACATTAATTTGTTGCAAATCTTTCATTAACCTTATAAAAAGCCGCACAACTTCTATGCGTTCACGCGCGTCTTGCAAGGTAGCCTGTTTATCAGTTTTACTATTGGCCCTGAATATCAACGTAAGTAACTCTAAAGTCTCCTTCTTCAAACTTTCGCCCACTGTGTATTTATATTCTTTAGCAAAGCCCTTGGTGAATTGAAAAATTTCGAGCAGCAAATCGTAACAAGCTTTATAAACCGGTAAATCGTAGTGCAGCGCCATTTCTCAAAAAAAAAAAATTCGCCCGCGAAACGCGAGCCTAATAAAAACAAATAGTCAAATAGTCAAACCTGCCTGAGGCAGGCAGGTAAGTCAATCCCTGACGCACCGCACAGAATAACCGCAACCCTTGGAGTTATTGGACCTGAATGCATTGCCACCGTCATAGTACAGGAAGCGGTTCCAGGCTTTATCTGGTGTGAACTCACTAGAACTCCACCAGTGACCGTCCTCGCCAATGTAATAGAATGCCCCATTAGCGGCACGGTCGCCACCCGGAAGGCCAGCAATACCGCTGCTATTGCTGCCATTGCCATTTTTTGCCCAGAGGCTAACACTCTTCATTTTGTTGCCAGCGGCAGTTTCGCCACCTAAATAGGCGGTGAGTGCAGTCCACTCACTATCGCTAGACACGTGCCATCCTGCAGGGGCCAGTCCGCGGGCATCATGCACGGCATACCAGTTGTAGAGCTTGCCATACGTTCGCCCGTTGGCGGGGTCGTTGTTGTAATAGCACCACGCGGGTTGTCTTCTATTGCCAGCTTGTTTCCATTCTTTTGCCGTTTGTGCTTGGGGTATGGGGTCGCCATTGGCAAAGCTGGTGGTGTTTAGGTTTTTGCCTAACCAAGTTTGAGTGCCCACGGCTACAGTGGGCGCATCGTTGGATCCATAGCCGTAGTCAAAGGGCTTGCTTACTGGCTCGCTCCTAAAGGCCACTTTGGCGGTTTGCTCTTCTTTAACAGGAGCGGTGTAAATGGGGTTGGCCGCAGTTGTGATAGCGGAGCCACTAAAATAAAAGTCGCCACCAATGGAGTTGTCTTCTATAGAGGGCAATTGCTTTCCCTCTGATTCGGCATACACTTGTTGCTTTACTTTTTTAAATACGTCAGTTATGTTCAAATCAGGCTCTTGTACTACTTTTAGAAATTTGGAGGTAAACAGGCCGTTTTTGCCCGTGCCGTCAGAGGCTACTGAGCCGGGCTGGGTGGCAAATACAATGATCGCACCCTGAGGGGCGTTCATGCGCGTAAGTCCCGTTTCAGAATCGCGCGTAAAACTGGGCAGTGAACGGCATGCATCCAGCAATAAAATGTTCAATGATTTGCTGGAAGATTTTAGCACCGCCATCAGGGTATTCATCTTTACGCAGTAGTCTTCCAAGTCGCCCGGGTTCTGTAAAGTAGCCGAGGTGGGGATCATATAATTCTCGCCCTCATACTGCATGCCGTGCCCGGCATAAAAAATTACACCCACCGCACCTTCGGTATCGCGCATGGCATTAAAATATCGGTTGATTGCTTCTTTCATCTCCCTCTTTGTCTTGGGATCATATAGGGCATCTACTTGAAAGCCTTTTCCCGTCAGGGCTATAGTCATGGCCTTTGCATCGTTAAGGGAGTTGCGCAAAGGCGGCAGCCCGGTATAGTTTTGAGCGCCTATTACAAGAGCTATTTTTTCTGTTGGGCAAAAGATGTGGTCGCTGCTAGAGCGAAAAAGAACACTCCCAGCAGGAAATTTAGTTGAAGGGCTCGCATACTAGTTGGTTTTAAGCTATGGAGGTAGGCCTTTTGCACATGTAAGCCAACAACCCACAAAGGGGTATTTTTTTAAAAGAGCATTTCCCGGTTGTGTTCCAAGGGGTGAAAAAAGAATCTTTGAGCCCGCCCCCGGCCAACAAAAAAGCCCCGTTGTGTTTCCACAAGGGGGCTTTTGCTCCTGCGCATCAAAACTTGTGCAGGTGAATAAAAAAAGGCAACGACCTACTCTCCCGGGTTTTACCCTAGTACCATCGGCGCTGGCAGGCTTAACTTCTCTGTTCGGGATGGGAAGAGGTGGGCCCTGCCGCCAAAGTCACCTCAAGGCCTTTGACATGCAGCTGGCGAAAAAACAACAAAAGCATTTGCACAGGACAGGCAACAACACTTGCCCGAAGCGTTCGGGCAATTAGTACCGCTCGGCTTTGGCATTGCTGCCTTTACACCTGCGGCCTATCAACGTGGTCATCTCCCACGGCCCTTAAAGGAAGCCTCATCTCGGGGCGGGTTTCGCGCTTAGATGCTTTCAGCGCTTATCCCTGCCCAACATGGCTACCCGGCGGTGCAGCTGGCGCCACAACCGGTACACCAGAGGTTGGTCCAGCCCGGTCCTCTCGTACTAAGGCCAGATCCCCTCAAACTTCCAACGCCCATCACAGATAGGGACCGAACTGTCTCACGACGTTCTGAACCCAGCTCGCGTGCCACTTTAATGGGCGAACAGCCCAACCCTTGGGACCTTCTCCAGCCCCAGGATGTGACGAGCCGACATCGAGGTGCCAAACCTCCCCGTCGATATGAGCTCTTGGGGGAGATCAGCCTGTTATCCCCGGCGTACCTTTTATCCTTTGAGCGATGGCCCTTCCATGCAGAACCACCGGATCACTATATCCAACTTTCGTCCCTGCTCGACTTGTCAGTCTCACAGTCAAGCACCCTTATGCTATTGCACTCCACGTACGATTACCAACCGTACTGAGGGTACCTTTGAAAGCCTCCGATACACTTTCGGAGGCGACCACCCCAGTCAAACTACCCACCACGCAATGTCCCTTTTACAAGGTTAGGCACCAAGGAGATAAAGGGCGGTATTTCACCGTTGGCTCCCCTAGACCTAGCGGCCCAGGATCAAAGCCTCCCGCCTATCCTACACATCATCCCCCCAGTACCAATGCGAAGCTATAGTAAAGGTGCACGGGGTCTTTCCGTCCCGTGACGGGTACACGGCATCTTCACCGTGACTACAATTTCACCGAGCTCATGGCCGAGACAGCGCCCAGATCGTTACACCATTCGTGCAGGTCGGAACTTACCCGACAAGGAATTTCGCTACCTTAGGACCGTTATAGTTACGGCCGCCGTTTACTGGGGCTTCAGTTCAGCGCTTCGCCTTGCGGCTAACGCCCCCCCTTAACCTTCCAGCACCGGGCAGGTGTCAGGCCTTATACTTCATCTTTCGATTTCGCAAAGCCATGTGTTTTTGTTAAACAGTCGCCTGGGCCATTTCTCTGCGACCTCTATTGCTAGAGGCACCCCTTCTCCCGAAGTTACAGGGTTAATTTGCCGAGTTCCTTAGCCATGATTCACTCGAGCACCTCAGGATATTCTCCTTGACTACCTGTGTCGGTTTGCGGTACGGGCACCATATCGATATGCTTAGAGGGTTTTCTTGGAAGTCTGTTTACACTGTCTATCTCTTCGGCCGGGGCCTCTGAGTACTGTTGGGTTCGACAAAAAGTGCGGATTTGCCTGCACCTCCTATATCTACACCTTTCAACGCCCTATTCCGTCAGGGCGCGCAGCTTTCACTCCTCCTTCACCTCATCGCTCAATACGGCAGTACTGGAATATTAACCAGTTGTCCATCGAATACGCCCTTCGGCTTTTCCTTAGGCCCCGACTTACCCGCGGATGATTAGCATTGCCGCGGAAACCTTAGTCTATCGGTGGGCGGGTTTCTCACCCGCCTTATCGTTACTTATGCCTACATTTGCTTTTCCAACCGCTCCACCAAGAGTCATCTCTCAGCTTCCCCGCTGTTGGAATGCTCCCCTACCACTTGTATTGCTACAAATCCTAAGCTTCGGTACTACATTTTATGCCCGATCATTATCGATGCCCTGTCGCTCGACCAGTGAGCTGTTACGCACTCTTTAAAGGGATAGCTGCTTCCAAGCTGACCTCCTGGCTGTCGCAGCAACTGGACCTCCTTAGTTCAACTTAATGTAGATTTTGGGACCTTAGCTGTAGGTCTGGGTTCTTTCCCTCTCGGACACGGACCTTAGCACCCGCGCCCTCATTGCAGGGTATATTTGGCAGCATTCGGAGTTCGTCAGGATTTGGTAGGATGTGACTCCCCCTAGTCCTATCGGTAGCTCTACCTCTGCCAAACTTGACCCCCACACTGTTCCTAAAAACATTTCGGGGAGTACGAGCTATTTCTCAGTTTGATTAGCCTTTCACCCCTACCCTCAGCTCATCCAAAAACTTTTCAACGTTTACTGGTTCGGGCCTCCACCCCGTGTTAACGGGGCTTCACCCTGGCCAAGGGTAGATCACAAAGTTTCGCGTCTACTCCCACTGACTGTGCGCCCTGTTCAGACTCGCTTTCGCTCCGGCTGCATGATTCAAATCATTTAACCTTGCCAGTGACAGTAACTCGTAGGCTCATTATGCAAAAGGCACGCCATCACTCCATTGCGGAGCTCTGACCGCTTGTAGGCGTATGGTTTCAGGTTCTCTTTTCACCCTCCTGTTCGGAGTACTTTTCACCTTTCCTTCACAGTACTGGTCCACTATCGGTCTCTCGGGAGTGTTTAGCCTTACCGGATGGTGCCGGCAAATTCAAACGGGGCGTCTCCGACCCCGCCCTACTCAGGATACCACCTCTCCCCTATGACTTCCTTTACGGGGCTCTCACCCTCTGCGGCCTGGTTTCCCACCCAGTTCATGTCGTCTTTGGTTCAATTATATGGTCCTATAACCCCCAACTGGCCGTGACCAATTGGGTTTGGGCTGTTGCGCGTTCGCTCGCCACTACTTGCGCTATCACTGTTGTTTTCTCTTCCTCCGGGTACTTAGATGTTTCAGTTCCCCGGGTTCGCCCCCATTGCTGGGTCCCTGGCCTTCGGCCAGGGGGGTTGCCCCATTCGGACACCTGTGGATCAAGCCCTGTTTGCGGGTCCCCACAGCTTTTCGCAGCTTACCACGTCCTTCTTCGCCTCCGAGAGCCTAGGCATCCCCCATACGCCCTTCTCTACTTCTTCTAATTAAATACTACAATCAATTAACTGGCAAGCCTCGCGGCCTGCCCTGTCTTTTTGCTCTTGTCATTTCTTCGCCAACATGTCAATGAACTTTTTACCAGTGTACAGCCCCGGTCGTCCGGTCAACCATTGGTCGGCCAGCGGATTTGGGCATCCGGTAATGTGGTAATCAAATGCATGCTCGCAGCCGGTGGCCGACTGCTTTCCATGCTTACCTTTTTTCCCCTTCCAACTACTGGGACCTCCTCGTTTGGATGTCCTTGTTTTAATGTTTTAGTCTTGTAACTTGGTTTCTTCCTTTCTCTTTTGTGCCCTTTTGTACTCTTTCTATCTTCTGTGCCAACTTATCGCCCCTGTTATAATCCCCTCCCCTAAAGCTCCGGTGGATAAAGTGGAGAATATCGGAGTCGAACCGATGACCTCCTGCTTGCAAAGCAGGCGCTCTAGCCAGCTGAGCTAATCCCCCTTCTATAATTAAGTGGGCTTGCGTGGA
>Ga0226658_10000581_pt1 | contig 18479 bp, 20 predicted proteins | sample OliLak19BULKMAT1_FD_169091 | JGI IMG/M metagenome (GOLD analysis project Ga0226658, IMG submission 169091) | Freshwater microbial mat bacterial communities from Lake Vanda, McMurdo Dry Valleys, Antarctica - Oligotrophic Lake LV.19.BULKMAT1 (v2)... | ecosystem: Environmental > Aquatic >... | reverse complement strand
ATTCGCTAATTGTCTAAAACAAACTCTCATTCAATTTCAAACAATGTGGCGAAAACCAAATGCGCTCACGCGCTGCATTCTTATTTGATTCATTCTGCCTTCCATACCCACCCCCCGCTTTCCATTCGACGCACTCCCAGTCCGCAGGCATAACGTGCTCGCCCTCATAGCCGCATAGGGATATCCTTAGCTCTGGATTATCCCCATTAGACACTGCCCAATCCCGGACGCCTGCCGATACTCCCCGGCTCAGATCGCCGTAAACGTCATCATGTCCGACAGTGTCATATGGCGGGTCTAATAGTATCGCCGTCGTGCCATTCCCGAATGTCGCGGCCTTTGTCAGCACCCGCGTCCAATCACCGCAACAGACTTTTGTGTATTGCAACCGCGTCGAAAGCGCGTCGAACCAATCAATAATATTATCGTGATTAGTTCTGTCACCAGGCACTTTCCGCGCCACGCCCTTACCGCCACCGCGAAGGTGCGGTACTTTCCGCGCCACGCCTTTACCGCCCGTTCGTAGTTGCGGCACTGAGTTTTGCGGCTTCGGTCTGCAAAAGTTATCCCCGATCCAGACGCTCAGCCCCCATATCCACCAGCCTGCTATTTTCGGGCAGTAATAATCCGGATCGACCTTCATTCGCTCAATAAATTCTATCCGACCATGCAGCCAAGTATGCCTTGCGTGTAGGTCTGCTTCATTGACCGGATTATCCGCCCACTCGGCGACCTGTTCCGGCGCGTATTTCATCGCCCTCCAAACATTTGCCACGTAGCAATCCTTGTCGTTGACCACCTCGTTGCCCATAGTGTCCCGGTCTGGTCTGTTAAACAGAACGGCCAAACTACCAGCGAAAGGCTCCGCGTAGTTTGGCACGTCGCCTAACCGACTCCAGATCAAATCTGAGGCGCGCGACTTGCCGCCGAACCAAGGAAAAGGCGCTTTATGTTTCACTGCTTATCAATCTCCAAAAAGTTCAATTCGCTAATTGTCTAAAACAAACTCTCATTCAATTTCAAACAATGTGGCGAAAACCAAATGCGCTCACGCGCTGCATTCTTATTTGATTCATTCTGCCTTCCATACCCACCCCCCGCTTTCCATTCGACGCACTCCCAGTCCGCAGGCATTGAGTGCTCGCCCTCATAGCCGCATAGTGCGATACGTAGTTGTTTATTACTACCGTTTTCCAGTGCCCACCGGCGCACGTCATGCGCGACACTGAGCGAGTCAACCGCATAAATGTCCGCGTCCCGGTCAGCGGTGTCCGCGTATGGCGGGTCCAGCATCACGCCAGTTAGCCCCTGCTTTGTCGTCGGCGTCTCGCCGCAAACACGGTCCCACGAGCCGCAGCACACACGCACGTCCCGTAGCCTCGAAGAGATTTCCTTGAAGTAGTCTTCTAGATGGACCAGCTTCCGATTCACGCCTTGCCCCGCGCCCCATAGATGGACCCGCTTCCGATTCACGCCTTGCCCCGCGCCCTGTAGATGGACCAGCTGCCGATTCACGCCTTTCCCCGTAGCTTCAGTGTCGGATTTTACCAGCAGCCCATCGACTACGTGCCACGGACCCGCGCCAGAGCACCATCCACTCCCGATCCAGCAGCACAGTCCCCATACCCACCAGCCCGCTATTTTGGCGTCATAATATTCGGGATCGCCCTCTAGGCGTGCCGTCAGAGTCTCGCGCCGAGCAACCAACCATGAGTGCCGAGCGTGCAGGTCATTCTCGTTCACCGGATTATCCGCGTGCTCTGCTGTTAATGCCGGATTTAATTTCACCGCTCGCCAAAAATTCGCGACGAATCCATCGAGGTCGTTTATCGTTTCCAGTCGCGGCGAGTGCGGTCTCAAAAACATGCACGCGCCCGATCCGAAAAAAGGCTCAACATAATTCGGCACGTCGCCGAATCGCGGCCATACCAGATGTGCGGCGCGGGACTTGCCGCCGAACCAAGGAAAAGGCGCTTTATGTTTCACTGCTGACAGACATTTACTCATTTCGTTTCTCCTTGGAGCACCATAAAGGTAGTGGTCAACGTTCACACTTCCGTCTGCTGGAACTTTGCCCCATTCCTCTGCCGGTATCTCCGCGACAATTTCAGCAATTGCGTCTTCGGCTGTCGCTGTCGCTGTCGTGAGTCGTAGTCTTCTGCTCATATCAGTCCGCCACCCTGCGCAGCTCTTCTGCGTACTGCCGCGCGTACGTTATCCTGTACACTCCCTGGCACAGTATCAGGTGCCCATGCTCAGGGTGCGTCAGCTCGAAAGACTTCTTGGCCACGATACAAGGACCGTCAAGCACGCTGGCATCCGATGACGTGTACATCTCGATACCAGCCAAACTTTTCAGAATATGCCGACTACCCTGAGTCGTACCCGGCGCGATTTGCTGGGTCGCGATGGTCAGTTCATATCCAGTCGGCACGGCGGCGAGCGCCTGGATATAAACGTCCCCCTGCACGGCGTGACGGCCTACCGGGATTTCGATTTTCAGGGGTTCTGGTTTAGCCTTGATTTCCTCGGCGAGCGCCTGTATGCGCTGATGGATTTCGATTACCTGCATGTCTTATTCTCCTTGGTTTACCCGATCAAGTTCGGGCGACACACTGCGAATCCTGCAAGGACGGTCCCCGCAGGTACTGATCTGCCTCTTCAGAGGTCTTCACTGTTGGCGGCACCTCCATGAAATATATCCGACCCGTGCTGGGGCAGAAGCACTCCAGCCAGCTCGACTCTCCGAACGTGTGTAACGCTCTGACGCCGTTATGAGCGTGGGTGTCGAAGTCAACGACCTGAGCACCGGTCTCATGCAGGTAGCGCTCCGTGCCCATACGTTCGATCATAATACGCCGCACTTCAGCATTCTGCTCTGCATTGACCTGCTCGATCTTCAATGTTTCGGGGTGTTCGATGATTTGCTGCGTCACTTCTACTCCATGCCAATAATACAGGCTCCATCCGTCGCGCCAGCGGTGGCTGGGACCGTCTGCGCTATGTGGACGATTGCTTTCGTCCACCTTCAGGATTTCCGGTCGGTCGCTGACGATACAGAATTCAGGGTGCATGTACCTCGGTCCTGAGTGTAGCGCCGCAGACTCGTAGTGCTGCCAATGCTCATATTCGGGGAGTTTCAATTTTACGATATGCCTGAAAAACGAGAGGTAGGCACACCACGAACTATATTGATTTCCGCCGTTCCAGCTTGAGCACCAGGTCGCACAGCAGCTATGCAGGAATTGTGTGAGTTGATTGACCGCGTGATCGGTCGCGTGCTCGGTCGCCCGATTGACCGCCTTCTGGACCGCGTGCTCGGTCGCTAGCACGGTCGCATTCTCGGTCTCCTGGGCGACCGCGTGCCGGACCTCATTCTCGGTCTCCCGATAGGTCGCATGCTCGGTCGCGTGCTCGGTCGCCTGCACGGTCGCCCGATTGACCGCCTTCTGGACCTCATTCTCGGTCTCCCGATTGACCGCCTTCTGGACCGCGTGCACGGTCGCCTGCACGGTCGCCTGCCGGACCTCATTCTCGGTCGCCCGGGCGACCTCATTCTCGGTCGCCCGGGCGACCGCCTGCCGGACCGCGTGCTCGGTCGCGTTCTCGGTCGCCCGGGCGACCGCGTGCCGGACCGCGTTCTCGGTCGCGTGCTCGGTCTCCCGATTGATCGCCAGCCGGACCGCGTGCACGGTCGCGTGCTCGGTCGCGTGCTCGGTCGCCCGATTGACCGCCAGCCGGACCGCCTTCTGGACCGCGTGCACGGTCGCGTGCTCGGTCGCGTGATTGGTCGCCTGCCGGACCGCGTACTCGGTCGCGTGCTCGGTCGCGTGCACGGTCTCCCGATTGACCGCCTGCCGGACCGCGTGCTCGGTCAATCGGGCGACCTCATTCTCGGTCTCCCGATTGACCGCCTGCTGGACCACGTGATTGACCGCGTGCTTGGTCGCTAGATCGGTCGCGTGATAGGTCGCCTGCACGGTCGCGTGATTGACCTCCAGCCGGACCTCATTCTCGGTCTCCCGGGCGACCTCCTGCCGGACCGCCTGCACGGTCGCGTGATAGGTCGCCCGATTGACCGCCTTCTGGACCGCGTGCTCGGTCGCCTGCTCGGCCGCCTGCCGGACCTCATTCTCGGCCGCCCGATTGACCGCCTGCCGGACCGCGTGCTCGGTCGCCTGCTCGGTCGCCCGGGCGACCTCCTGCCGGACCTCATTCTCGGTCTCCCGATTGACCGCCTGCTGGACCGCGAGCACGGTCGCGTGCTCGGTCTCCCGGGCGACCGCGTGCCGGACCGCGTGCCGGACCTCATTCTCGGTCGCGTGATTGGTCGCCAGCCGGACCGCCAGCACGGTCGCCCGATTGACCGCCTTCCGGACCGCGTGCACGGTCGCGTGCTCGGTCGCTAGATTGACCGCCTGCCGGACCGCGTGCACGGTCGCGTGCTCGGTCTCATTCTCGGCCTCCCGATTGACCGCCTGCCGGACCTCATTCTGGACCGCGTGCACGGTCGCCCGATTGACCGCCTGCCGGACCGCCTGCCGGACCTCATTCTCGGTCTCCCGATTGACCGCCTTCTGGACCGCCTGCACGGTCGCGTGCACGGTCGCGCGCTCGGTCGCGTGATAGGTCGCCTGCTCGGTCTCCCGATTGGTCGCCTGCCGGACCGCGTTCTCGGTCGCGTGCTCGGTCGCCCGGGCGACCGCCTGCCGGACCGCGTTCTCGGTCGCTAGCTTGGTCGCTAGATTGACCGCCAGCCGGACCGCGTGATTGGTCTCCTGCCGGACCTCATTCTCGGTCGCCCGATTGGTCGCCTGCCGGACCGCCTGCTCGGTCGCGTGCTCGGTCTCCCGATCGACCGCCAGCCGGACCGCGTGCTCGGTCGCTAGCACGGTCGCGTGCTCGGTCGCCCGGGCGACCGCCTGCCGGACCTCATTCTCGGTCGCGTGATAGGTCGCCTGCTCGGTCGCGTGCTCGGTCGCCTGCCGGACCGCGTGCACGGTCGCATGCTGAGGTGGACCCTCTTTTTTTGGTAGACTCCATTTATTTTTGCGCAGCCAGAAGACTCCAGCTGCGTATGAGCCAGCCAATGCGACAATCCTCGGCGATGCAACAAAAACTATTTGCTTTGGCGGCGACAGTTTCGCCGCGACATACATCCCGTTCACCGCGCGCCTGGTAATTTCGCGCTCGCCGTCATCCATCGGCGATGTGCTCATGGCGTTGGCTATCCACTTGTCTGCCCACGGTTTTAACTGCGACCGGTGGGCATCCGTGAGTTTATAAAGATGCTTCTTCATTTTCTCGTTCTCCGTTTTGGCCCGCTCGGGGCCGGGTGGTTTGCGGTAGTCCGTTCGACACCGCGCCCGATTAATCAGGCGCGGCAGCGAAGGGGCTATTCGGCGGGTGCGTCAGCCAGCCTGCTCGGCGCATTCGAGCAGCTTTATCGCGTGCGCGAGGAAAGCAGCTTTCCTCGCGCACGAAGCGGCGTAACCGCATGCGTCGGATTCTACACTCCCTGAGGTCTCCCCTGTGTACTGGCCGTCCCTCATCATACACGCGTCGACGGAGTACGTCAGCACTGCCTCGTGGCGGTGTTCCTTCATGTACAGGGCAAATGCAGATGCATACTCCGTCTCATACGTCTTCTCTTCCAGCACCCAGCGAGAAAATGGCCCCCAGATCGCAGCTATCCTTTTCCCGCCGCCGAAGTCTATGATTTGCGCGTATTCCTTTCGGAGTCGCTCTGCCTCACAGCTTTCCGGCAGGGCTCTAACGACTCGCGCTACGATCATCTCCAGGTACATCTTGATAATTTTATTGTCATTAAACATTTTCGTTCTCCTCTGTGCCGGGGAACCGCCCGGCGCGGTAGTCCGTTCGCCGCCGCGCCCGATTACTCAGGCGCGGCAGCGAAGGGGCTATTTCACCCGACCAAGGTCGGCGTAGTAGGAGCAGCCTTTGCTATCGGCGCAATCGGAGCACCGTCCGCACTCGAAGCAGTCTGCACAATCAGAGCAGCCTACGCATTCGGCGCAGTAGGAGCAGCCTTTGCAGTCGTCACAGCGGGAGCAACCTTTGCAGCCGGTGCAGTCGGAGCACCGGGAGCAGACGGAGCACCGGGCACATCCCTTGCACTCGGAAATGTCGTAGCTCCGTGAGCAGCGACCGCAGTATGAGCAGTCCTCGCAGTCGGTACAGTCGGTGCAGCTACAGCAATCGCTACAGTGACTACAATAATAACAGCCTAAACACTCGGAGCAGCCGTAGCAACCTTCACAGTCGGTGCAACCTTCACAGTCGGTACAACCGGACACATTCCAACAGCCTTTATTTCCAGAGTCCTTGTCCAGGTCTATATGGTTATGCGCGGCGAACTCTTTCGTCACGCCGTTGACTGTTTTATCGGCGCGGGCAAGGAACGCGCCATAGTCTGTGAAAATTTCTGTTTTCATTTTCGTTCTCCTTTTTTGGCCCGCTTGGGGCCGGGTTCGTTTGCGGTAGTCCGTTCGACGCCGCGCCCGATAAACTCAGGCGCGGCAGCGAAGGGGCTACTTTTCGGGGGCGGCGAGTGCCGCACGACCGGCTTCAATGCCGGCTTGAAATCCCGACAGGAATCTTCGCATCTCCGCCTGTGAAGATTTCCACGCCAGATTCTGGCTTCCTGCCAAGTTTCTGAGCATGTACCCGCCGTGGGCGCGCTCTATGGATAGATCGGTCACATTGTACACGTTGCCAAGGCGTTTCAAAAACCCTTCGAGTGTAACTTTTTTCATCTTTCATTCTCCTTGTGGCCCCTTCGGGCCGGTTGGCTTGCAGTCCGTTCGCCGCCGCGCCCGATAAACTCAGGCGCGGCAGCGAGGGGCTACTCAGCGCGCATTTTCGCCGCCAGTCCCGGCCCAGCGCACAGCCCATTCGCGCCGATGACCTTCCCTGCCGCGTCCCTTATTGCCTCGCCTGGGTAGGCGAGATCGGTCCGGCATGCGACCAAAGGGTGCTCAGCGACCAGCGCTGATACGATCAGGATCGTGCCCTCCACCTCCGCCGGTAGCTGCGCCGGGCATCCCAGCACCGAACGAACGACGGAGTGCCCCGTCGTCGTTCCGTCTATCGAGAGCGAGCCAAGCTGCTCGCGGTCGACATCCAGCCGTGGCGCGGGACCAGAAATGGGGTAGACCGTCACGGTCCGGGTCAGCATTACGTGTGACCCGCCATGGATACTCAACTCATGGGGTGTGAAATTCAAGAATTTCATTTTTCTCTCCTTTATGGCCCCTTCGGGCCGGTTGGCTTGCAGTCCGTTCGACGCCGCGCCCGATAAACTCAGGCGCGGCAGCGAATGGGCTACTCAGCGCGCATTTTCGCCGCCAGTCCCGGCCCAGCGCACAGCCCATTCGCGCCGATGACCTTCCCTGCCGCGTCCCTTATTGCCTCGCCTGGGTAGGCGAGATCGGTCCGGCATGCGACCAAAGGGTGCTCAGCGACCAGCGCTGATACGATCAGGATCGTGCCCTCCACCTCCGCCGGTAGCTGCGCCGGGCATCCCAGCACCGAACGAACGACGGAGTGCCCCGTCGTCGTTCCGTCTATCGAGAGCGAGCCAAGCTGCTCGCGGTCGACATCCAGCCGTGGCGCGGGACCAGAAATGGGGTAGACCGTCACGGTCCGGGTCAGCATTACGTGTGACCCGCCATGGATACTCAACTCATGGGGTGTGAAATTCAAGAATTTCATTTTTCTCTCCTTTATGGCCCCTTCGGGCCGGTTGGCTTGCAGTCCGTTCGCCGCCGCGCCCGATTGTTCAGGCGCTACAGCGAAGGGGCTACTCGTCTTCTTCGTCTTCTTCGTCTTCTTCGTCTTCTTCGTCGTCTTCGTCCTCGTCTTCTTCGTCCATTATCTCCTCCATTATCTCTTCTTCTTCTTCTTCGGCATCGTCGTCGTCATTAACTTCCATTTTTTCCATCGCCTCGTCGAGTAGGTCGATGGTCTCCTCCGCATCCAAATCCAGGCGCTCGTAGAGTGCGAACTGCTCTAGTGCCGATCTCAACGCGGCTTTCCCCGAATGCCGAAAATCCGCCACCTGACGGCCTCCATCCACTCCCACGACGCGGCACGATGCCTGTGCCCAGTCTGCGCTGACGCAGACCCTTGAGCTCCCCCACATGGTCGAATATGTTGTGCTCATTTTCGTTCTCCTCTGTGCCTGGGGAACCGCCCGGCGCGGTAGTCCGCTCGACGCCGCGCCCGATTAATCAGGCGCGGCAGCGAAGGGGCTATTCGGCGGATGAGGGCATTGCGGCTCGCCGAAATTCCTCAATGCCTGCTTCAAATCCGGCCAGAAAGATGCGCATATCTTTCCGCGAATATCTCGCGGAAAGATTCCGACTGCCCGCAAGGTTATGGAGCATGTGCTCCCCGTAGGCGCGATTTAAGGATAAATCAATCACGTTATGCACCTTGCCGAAACGTGCTAAATAAGATTCGAGCGTATCCTTCTTCATTTTCCTTCTCCTTTTTGGCCGCTTAGGGCCGGTTTCGGCCGGTTTCGGCCGGTTTCGGTTAATAAGGAGGGGGTCTAGATGGTTTTTCCCATCTCCAGGCCGTTTCCCCCTCTAAAACCGCTTTTTCCCATCTCCAGGCCGTTTCCCCTCGATCCGCTTCACAAAATCAATATACCCTGCCCGGGAGCGATTGCAAGGAAAAAATAAAATATTTTTCATAGGATAGTGATATGCCAGCACACCCTAATATAACACTATAACTTCCGGAAAGGGACATTATCGGCAGTTTAGGGGGTATCCCGGCCAAGGGATGGCCAAAACTGGCGTTTGTAGCCATCCTGCCTTGTTTTACGCCTCCATCCGGCTTCCCGGCTGGTTAAGGGTAGATCGTTGCGCCACGTCGAATTGTGCGAAGTATTTTTTTAGAAATGAAACGATTGGAAATACAGTCTTTGATATCAAATGATATCAAATGCCGACAAATGCTCACTTAGACGTAATAAAATCCGGGCTGTGTTGGCGTCATTAAAAAATCCTTCCGTCTGAAATTTTGTTGGCGACGTTGCGCGCCGTGTCGTCTTTTTTATCCAAGTAGCCTTCCAGGGTGCGGATGTCTGCGTGCCGCGAGAGTTCTTTGAGTTCGTGCAGCGGTATGCCCGCGTCGGCCCCCGCCGTAAAACAGGTGTGGCGCAAACCGTGCGGACGCACCACCACACCGCAGTGCTTGCCAAGTGTGTTGATAATGTGGTACACGCCACGGCCTGAAATACGCACGCCTTTGAGGTTCACAAAGATCGGCCCCGGCTGATCGCCGCGAATTTCGATCCAGCGTTTCAGTGCGTCGATACATCCGGCCGGGATGGGCAGTTCGACCTTTTCCTTCTTACCCTTACCCACTACGCGGATGGTGCCCGCCTCGATATTAAGGTCTTCCAGATCGGCGGTAAGCAGTTCATTGCGCCGCAGACCGTCCGAGAAAAAGAGCGCGAGCATCGCCAGATCGCGCAGGCGTTTGACATCATTCACCTGAGTGCGCGTGTAAGCCACGATCTTGTCGAAATCATCCACCGTAGGACCGCGCATATCTTTGCGTTTCTCGTGCTTAACGCCGTCAACAGATAACTCCCACTGGATCATGCCAAAGCGCCGAGCGAGCGAACACACACTGCGCAGCGCCGCGAGACGGCGGTTTACCGTGGCCGACGAAAGATTTTGCGCCAGCATGAAATTGCGATACTCCAGCGCCGCTAAGTTAGCCTTGCCGTGGGGCAACTGGATCAGCGCCGCGCCCGCTTTATTAGCGTCCTCTTCTCCGCAGAATGCGGCGAATGAGTTCAAATCTTTCTGGTACGCCTTGACCGTGTTGTCCGACTTGCCATCAAGGAATGATTGCATTAAGCGGCCAATATCGACGGGCGTGGTGTTCTCAGCCAGACTAGCTAGGGAAAACGTAGTCGGTCGGCATGTCAAGGCGTTCTCTGGCGAGGGCGTAGAGGGGTGTTCGTTCACTGGTTTCTCCAGCGGGATTTTTATGGTCTTCAATAAAGCCTGAAATTTCACGTGGCGTATCGCCTTCGCGCACCGGGGGATTGCTCTTTTTATAGCGCGTTTCTTTCACGTCCAGTTTCAGTGCCGCGATCACCCACGTGACTAGTTTTTCTGTGTTCCAGTACCAGCGACTGCTGCCCTCGTAAGTGATCGCCACTTGAGCGCGCCTAAAATAAGGATTAGCCAGCCAACGCGCGAGCACTGAACGGGATATTTTCAGCGCCTTAATCACGTCATTAGTGCTGATGTACTCCTCTATCCCACCCGCCGCGTTGCGGCCCAAAACGTTTTGCAGGCGGTAGATCATCCAGCCTTTTTTCATTTTCGTTCTCCTTTGTGGTTTCTCTGGGTTAGGCGGCGGCCAGCAGTTTTAGGAGCTTTTTCGATTGGCGTTTGAATGATCTTTTTCTGGCCGCAATCCAACCGTCGCTGTAGACGGCTGTAACGGCTGTGCATGCGTCGGCGTCGGCGGATGCGGATGCGGATGCGGCTGAGGCGCCGGCGGCGGCGGCGGCGTGTGCGGCGGCGTCGCCCGCGGATGCGTGTGCGGCGTCGGCGTGTGCGGCGTGTGCGGCGGCGTCACGTGCCGCGCCGAATGCTGCGTGTGCGGCGGCGGCCCATTCTTTGCGCTCGATTTTCACGCCGGAAATCATCCGCGTGTAGAGGCTCGCGACTTTTTCTATCGCCGCACGCGCCGCAGGCGTTTTTGCATGTCGAATAGAGCCTGCCGTTTCGTCAACCAGCAACCAAACGGCGAATTTTGGCCATACGAGCGACAGGTCGGCGCCCGGGCGAATCGCGCTCAAAAACCGCTCCGGCCAGAGCATCGCGTCTGCGTTCGGCAATTCCTCGAAAATTCGATCCTCCAGCCACGCTAAGACTTCGGGTATTCCTAGCTCTGTCTCGTAGGCAGAATGATCTGAGGAATGGATCGTGCATCCGACCGCGCACCCCTTTCCATTTTCCCAGTAGTTGCCCTTGACGAGATCGTCTTTCGCGGCGTGATCCCGAACGCGCTTCAAGTATTTATTTTTGATTCTCGCGTCGTTGTGATACGCGCCGAATGTTGTTTTCATTTTCGTTCTCCTTTTTGGCCATTGCGCGGCTTCTTTGAACGTCATACTGATTCCCATTCCAGAGAATGCGTCACAGATGGATTTTCGCTTCGCATCGGGATCGCCGCCCCTGATCTTGGCCGCAGGGGCTTACCGTGGCATGAGTTGACCGGGGCTTTTAGTCTCTCGTGAGCAGGTACGCGAGCAATCCTAGAGCGGCCACTCCACCGACCACAGCCGCGATCTGCGCCGTGTTGCTGCGCGACTGTGGAAGCTGCACGCTCCGCACAGCTTGCCCCGGCCGATGCTGGATCACTGACGCAGCAGGCGGCGCACTGCTGAACAAACCACCCCAGTCAAAGCCGGGCTTTTTTATATTCTGAAGCATAAGTGGCGTGTTGCTTGGAATGGGTGACTTTAAAAATCCAAACGGATCAAACCTGACTGGCAGCGGTAGCAAGGGCTGGGGCTGCGGTAGGTTTCCCGTCACCGACAGGTCGGGTACGCGCGGCGCTGGAAACTTTAAGAACCCGAACGGATCGAACACCACCGGGTACGGCTGCAATGGTTGCGGCTGCGGCAGAGTGCCAGTCTGCGACAGGTCCGGCGTAAGTTGATACGCGATCTGCGGCGCGAGAGCGGGCTTGTCGAAAAAGCTATTTCCCGGTCCGGCCGACACACCAGGCGGATAGGTCTGGTACACGAACGAATCGGCCACGGTCGGCGCTTGAAAAAGCAATGGCGCAAGCGTTGGCGTGGGTGCAGCGGCCACGGGTGTAAACTGGCCCGTGGTGTTGTTGCGCCACATTTGACGGCCGTCCAGATAGACAAGCGTATTTCCCGGATTAACTGGCGTTGTTGGTCCCGGACCGGAACCGTCAGGAGGGCAATCCATGATCTGCTTGCCGTTCCTGTCAAAGTAAATTTTTCACCCGCGAAGTGCGCGTAACGACATTATTTATTCTCCTTTTTTATTGGGTGTCCATTTTTAATTTCCACTCGATCAAGATACCCGCTTCGTTGAGAAACACAAATAAAATTTATTCACTTTTGTTCACTTTCGTTTTGACAAAGCCGACTCATGCGTATAGAAGTATGTCATGAACGCAACAAAAAAGAAACAGAAGCCGCCACGAAACCGAAGTGTGTATCTAGATCATGCGACATTGGCTCGCGCAGAAAAGATCGCCACGGACAGAGATCGTAGCGTTAATTGGGTGCTCGTTCGTCTTATCAAGCGCGGCATCGAGGTGGGTATTGGTAAAGTTTGACAGCATGCCGCTAGGCCGGATTGAAGAGTCTGGCGCACGCGACTTTTAAACGACGGTTCGCAAGCCAAGTAAGCCGCTTTCGGAGGGGTCCGAATGAAATTAAAAGTAAAGTTGTGGGCGCTTCTATGCCTGCTCATCATCGCTATCGTACTGGCCTGCCTAGCCGGGTGTTCCGGCCCGCAGACAAATCCGGCTGAAACGCTCAAACGCATGAGCGAGGGGAGAAAATAAAATGGGTAAAAATAAATCTGAAGAGAATCCAGTGGATAAGACTCTACTCTCGCCGATCCCCAGCCGCACGGCGCGCCCAGAAATCCAGAGATAAATCAATGTCGCTCACTAAAGAACAATTAGCGTTCCGTTCGAATGGAATTGGCAGCTCGGAAATAAGCGCTCTCTGCGGCCTTAACCCATTCATGACGGCGCTAGACGTGTGGAACTCTAAGGTTTTCGGCACCAAAAAAGAACCCACGCTGGCGATGGAGGCTGGCAATATTTTTGAGAAATCCATCGCCCGCTTTTATACAGAGGTCAAAGATATTCAGGTCAGCTACATCGGAGATAAAACACTCGTCCATACACACCCGGCTTTTAAATTCGTGCGCGCGACGCCGGATTTCAAGCGAGAAAAAGAGCCGTGGCTACTGGAGATAAAAAATCCGGGGCACCGCCAGAGCAGCCGGTTCGGCGACGATGGAAGCGACATCTTCCCGGACCACTATAGGTGTCAAATTCACTGGCAGCAGGCGCTGACCTACTTTGAGAATGCAGAACTTGTGGCGTATTTCGGTGGAGACGACCTGCGCTGCTACCACGTCAAGCGCGACCGTGAGACCGAGGCGGCACTGATCTCTGTGGCCGAACGGTTCTGGAAAGACCACGTTTTAAAGAAAGTGCCGCCAGCCCACGCGGACGCGCCGGACCTAGAGCGCCACGTCAAGGCTCGCTATCCAAAGAGCGATGGCACGATGATTGAGGCGTCTGACGAGCTGGTCGAGCTGATTCACCGCTACGCCTCCGCCTGTGCCAGCGCCCGCGACATAGCTAAAGATAAAGAGTTGTACGAGGCAGAGATCAAGCTCTTAATTGGCAGCTCCGAAGGTATCCAGCTCCCGCAGTGGAATAAAATCACCTACCGCGAAGAGGGCCGGGTGAACTGGAAGAAGATCGCGCTGGAGCTGGCCCACCACTACAGCGTCAAAGACAGCTTCATGAAAAAGATGGAAGAGGATCACAAAACGGTTTTCAGGAAACTTTACAAAAGCGGGTCGTGGTTCAAAGGGGAGAGCGGTGGATAAAAAAGGAGGCGTACGATGTCAAAGCAAGCGCTGGAAGGGCAACGCATCAACGCGTTCCTGATGGACCCCAAAGACCTCACGCTGGTGACGGATAAGAACCATGCGCTCTATGACGAGCGGGTGGACATGCCCGTCAGTGAGGGGATGGTCAAAAATATCATGCGCCGGGGCGTCAAAGTCCCGATCATGGTGTCAAAAGACGGCGACACGGTTCTTGTCGTCGCCGGGCGGCAGCGCGTCAAGGCCACGCTGGAGGCCAACAAACGCCTTAAGGCGGATGGTCAGGAAACGATCAAGATTCCCTGTATGGTCGAGAAGGGTAGCGACGACGACAAGGTGGAAGTGATGATCTTAGAGAATGAAATCCGCTCCGCCGACTCGATCCTCACGCGCATCAATAAGGTCAAGCGCCTGCTGGAGCGTGGCCGCACCGAGGCCGACGTGGCAGTGACATTCGGCGTCTCGACGCAGACGATTAGGAACTACGTCGCTATTTCCTCCTGCTGCAAAGCCGTGCTCGACGCGATTGAAGCAGGATCGTTGCAAGCCAGCGCCGCCATGTCGCTGGCTTATCTGTCTGCGGCAAATCAGAAGAAGGCTCTGGAGAAAATCACCAGCGGAGCGAAGGGTAAGAAAAAGACGAGCGTTTCGAAAGCGCGCCGCATCGCAAAGGGAAAGGGCGACTCTGAAGCCCCAAGTCGAAAGGGAATCATCAAGGTCTTTACGTTCTACAAACACACGGTCGAGCGTGACGACTTTGTGAAGTGTCTCGACTGGATTCTGTACGGCGTTTCGTGCAAGCAGGTTGAAGACGCACTAAAAGCAACGCTCGTCCCAGTCAAAGCCGATTCCGTTGCCGGAATTGACTACATTTTCCCAGACGCTAAGTAGCGCAAAATGTTTTGCGCTTTTGTTTTAAATCCAGCCGTTTTCACAATAAGGAGTGTTTTAAAAATGCACGAAACTTTCGAAAAAGAGACCGCTCTGACAGCCCCAGCCGCAAAGCTGGGATTAGTCGCCTCGATGGCGATGAAGTTCAGCCTCTCCCCGGCCGTCTTTCAAGCCACCATTAAAAGAACGGTGATGCCGCCCGGATCGACGGATGAGGAGTTGTGTGCGTTCCTGATGGTGGCGCAGGAGTATGGTCTGAATCCGATCCTGCGCGAAATCCACTGCTTCCCTAAAAAGGGCGGCGGGATTATGCCTGTCGTTTCCATCGACGGCTGGATTTCAATGTGTAACCGACATCCACAGTTTGACGGTGTTACATTCAAAGAAATCTTCACGGACGGCTCTATCTTCGCCGTGGAGACGACGATCTATCGCAAGGACCGTAGTCATCCGGTTGTGATCACCGAATACACTAAGGAGAACCGCCGCAACACCGACCCATGGAACGCCAACCCCATCCGCATGACTCGGCACCGCTCGCACATACAGTGCTCGCGCATCGCTTTCGGATTCTCAGGGATCATGGATGAGGATGATGGTGAAATTATGAGGGCGGTCGATGGCGTTGTGATTGAGACTCCGGCCGACGCGCTGAAAGGCAGGGTTAGGGCGCTGGTCTCTGCTACCCCCGCGCCAGCCGCCCCTACAGTAGATGATGCGAAAGAAAATTCGAACTCCGAAATTCTGGATGAGAAACAGGCCTCGTATGTGCCGAATGATGTGGAGATTAACGCGGCGAAGAAAAACGCCAAGAAAAAAGGCGTCAAGGTCTTCGATGCGCCAGCCCTTGAAGGATCGGTGAGAACGGCTGAAGAGATTGTGCAGGGCGTGCCGGAACTCATCTCGGCAAAGAAAGCGCCAGACGAGGCCGATCCATTTAAAGGCAGCGAACCTGTGGAAGTGGAAAAAACTGTCTCGCCTCTGGTCGCTCAGTTTAAATCGAGACTGGACGAATGCAGACTTGCGACAGAAGACCTTAAAATCCACCGGATTAACGCTCGCGAGGTCTGGTCGGCAGTCACCGGCGAACAGCGCAAAACACTATTGCGCTGCATGTGCGTAAAATCCATTGACGCATTCAAGGATTATGGTCCCGTGCAGCTCAGAAAGTTTATCGAAGAGGCAATCAGTATCGTCGATGTGTAAATAAAAACGTTTTTCAGGGGTTCTTTAAACACAACCCAGTTAGCCCAACACAGTATCGGGCGTTAGCGAGACTTCCTTGCGACACAAGGACTGAAAAACATTAAACGCCGTCACTATCATGCGCTCTATTCAGGAGAGAAAGGATCGGAATGATGGCGTTAAGAGATTTGTCGCAGCAGAAGATACTCGACGCGATAAAGAAGAAAAGAGGCAATAAGTTCGGCGCAAAAAAGCGCGTCTATATGGGGATGAAATTCGACTCCGGGAAAGAATTGGCGCGCTGGAAAGACCTGCGCATGCTTGAAGCGGCCGGGGAAATTACCATGCTCTCCCGACAAGACCCATTCCCTCTTTTTGCCTGCATTATGAGTCCGATGGTTGGTGGATACGCGCGAACGATCACGCCTGAAGCCGTCAAGGTCGGCGACTATGTATCCGACTTCTGTTACCAAGACCGAGATGGCAATCTGGTCGTCGAGGATGCAAAGGGTCTCGGAAAAAAGGCGAAGGGTAAAAAACGTTTTTCAACCCGCACCGCTATCTACAACTGGAAAAAACGCATGATGCTGATTTGCCACTCGATACAGATTAAAGAGGTCTGATTGTGGATTCTTACCTAAATTGTTGCATGGGGATAAGAGATGCTGCGTAAACATCAGGCCGCACTCCGCGAAATCTGCTGGCGTATTAAGGATGGAAATCCCATTAGGACCGTCATTGCGCACGTCACCTGCGGCGGAGGAAAATCGCTTCTGCCCGTGGTCGCCGCGTCCGAACTCATGCCGCACGTGATCGATAAAATATGCTGGGTCTGCCCGCGAACGGCGCTGCAATACCAAGCTGAGGAGGGATTTTGCGACCCCTTTTTTCGGAAGCTGCTTGAGCACGATCTGTCAATCAGGATCGCCACGAACGAGGTTGATCCAAGCCGGGGACTAGCAGGCTACGCCACGACGTATCAGGCACTCGCTCAGGATAAAGAGGGAGTTAACCTCGCCGAGTTTAGAAAGCACCGCTACTGCCTCGTGCTTGACGAGAATGCCCACGTCTACGACGACGCCTCTGTGATGCCGCTGATTGATGCGTTGGTGGATCAATCCAGGCTGGTGATTCTTATGAGCGGCACGCTGGAGCGTGGAAATAAAGGCAAGATCGCATTCTTGAACTATGTCGAGACCGCCAAAAAACGCTACCGACTGGACTTGCACGACACCGATTACGTCGCCACGATCAACTACAGTCGCACGGATGCCTTGATCGAGCGCGCCATTATCCCATTGAGGTTTACTTATCTCGACGCCAAAGCCAGATTTAAGATGAATGATAATAACGTCGTGATCGACTCAGTTGCCCACGCCACGGGTAAAACAGCCAAGCAAGCGCTATTTACGGCGATGAACACTCAGTATGCCTACGAACTTTTGTCTGACTGTGTTAATGATTGGCTTAATCACCGCAAAAAAGCGCCGGGATCAAAGCTGCTTGTCGTAGCGGCTAATCAAAAGCTGGCCCGCATGTACCACGATCACTTGACTAAGCAGGATATAAACTGCGGTCTGGCGATTTCTGACGAAGGATCAAAAAACGTTTCTGTAATTAAGAAATTCAGGTCTACGGGCGGCGGGTCACTCCCGGCTCTAGTCTCTGTCGCAATCGCCTATGAGGGGCTGGATGTAAAACAGATCACCCACATCGCCTGCTTAACTCTCATCCGAAGCCAGCCGTGGCTTACACAGCTATTTGCCCGCGCCGCACGCTATGACCCGTCAGCGGGGCCGTGGGATACGCAAGAGGCGCGCGTCTTCATGCCGGACGATATTTTCATGCGTGAGGTGACCGGACGCATCGAGCGCGAGCAGCGCGCATTTGTTAAAAACGCTAAGGTCTCGCGCCCGGTGAAAGAGGATGCGCAGCGCGTCAAAAGTACGGTCGCGTTCGATTTATTCGGAGACATCGTGCCAATCGGGTCCAGTGCGTCGGGAAAAAGAATCCATCACGTCGGCGAAAAGAGTGTCGTGGCCGAACCTCCGAGAGTGCTGACGCCAAGCGAGAAAGAAAAGCAGACGCGCGACGATATTGAGATGGTTGTGCGCCGCTACAGCGGGCGGCACCGCGTGGATGTGTACGAAGTTAATGGTCGAATGAAAAAGCAGTTCGGAAAGCCGAGGCCGCTCATGACACAGGTGGAACTCGATAAGGTACTGGAGTGGTCAAAGGAGAATCTACAGTGACTGATGATTGGTCGATAGAAGAACCCGCCTTGGCTCGCCCGGCACGCTTCTGTAATCTCGTAAAAGAACTCAATACGATAAGCGAGGAGATTTTTTCTCCGTCTATAAATTGCACGGAAAGAGACTTAATCGTTATGATAAAAATTGCGCACCAGCGTCGCGAGTAAATAATTGTGTGAAAAAAAACTAGCAGACTCTTCCGGATTGGTGTATAAGAGTGATGTAATTTGTAAGCGGGAAACGGAACTGCGAACTTCACCCCCGCTAAAAAATAGATTCTCCCCTGTGCGATCCGTTTTCGTGAACACTCCGAACGGTTTTCGCAGACCGCGTTTCCCGGACGCGCACAGGGGAGTTTTTCAACCTTTTGAGTTGGTGTATGGGACAAACTTATGCCTAACCGAATTATTAGGGAAAACATCCTATCGAGCGAACCAGTGTGCTCTCTCGATTGGGCTACAGAGGTGTTCTATCGACG
>Ga0226658_10000568_pt1 | contig 18692 bp, 11 predicted proteins | sample OliLak19BULKMAT1_FD_169091 | JGI IMG/M metagenome (GOLD analysis project Ga0226658, IMG submission 169091) | Freshwater microbial mat bacterial communities from Lake Vanda, McMurdo Dry Valleys, Antarctica - Oligotrophic Lake LV.19.BULKMAT1 (v2)... | ecosystem: Environmental > Aquatic >... | reverse complement strand
AAAAGAGGACACTGGTATGCTGGTAACAGAGGGCAATAAAATGGAAGCTATCGGCAGCGGGCTGGTGGTGATCATTGACGGGCATGATATTCTCCATTCCAATATCGCCGATATCCCCGATGGTAATCCCATCAGTATTGAGAACCTGAAAGTCCATTTTTGTGAAAAGGGCAACGGCTACCTTATCAGGGAGAGAAAATATTTATTCGAAACCAGTGATGGGGCCGTAATCAAAAAGCAGGTGAGTGTGGAGTGATGCCAAGTGTCTGACACTTTAAATAGCAACGGAGGTTCTTCATTTAAAATTCATTAACAAAGCAACTTTCTTACAGCAAATAAGCATCTCTTATCCCGGTGCCAGTCGGCAGGCTTTTGTATATTTAACAATCAACACTTCACTATGAAAAGGCTATTATTTATTTCCTCCATTTTATTTATCTCTTTTGCTTTTACTGCGCAAAAAAAAACCAACGTGATATTCTTCGGTGATTCCATTACTGAACTTGGAGTGAAGCCCGGAGGTTATGTGACCCGGGTGGATAGTATGAGCAAGCTGGAAGGGAAAGCGGAGCAATATGATTTTGTGGGGTCCGGTATTAGTGGCAACAAAGTATATGACTTGTTTTTACGATTGGAAGATGATGTGCTAAGCAAATCCCCCGATGTCGTGGTCATTTATGTAGGGGTGAATGATGTCTGGCATAAATCCCTGTTGGGTACCGGTACCGATGCGGATAAGTTTGAGAAATTTTACCTGGCGATACTGAAAAAACTGAAAGATAAAAAAATCAAAGCTATCCTTTGTACACCAGCAGTTGTTGGAGAGAAGACCGATTTTTCCAATTCATTGGACGGGGATTTGAATAAATACAGTAATATCATTCGGGATATGGCTAAAAAGAACAACCTGCCATTGGTGGATCTGCGTAAACAATTCCTGGAATATTATAAAACCAATAACCCTGATAACCAGGAGAAAAATATACTCACTTACGACAGGGTACACCTGAATGCAAAAGGTAACCAGTTTGTAGCCGACCTTATGTGGAAGGCAGTGAAAGAAATAAAGTGACGATTCGTCAATTGAACCCCATTCACCCCTGGTTGAAGAACCGGGTGTTTCCATAGAAATATGCCTTTCAAAGGGTATTGCTGCCCATCATCTCAGTAACTTTAGTGTTAGTACATGCGCTGGCCACTCCATCATACATCCGAGGCCAACTACTGGTTAAAGGTCTTTGCATTGTATGCATTGATGGAAGCCACTATTCAACTGCTTTTTTTTATAGTCCTTAATAATTTTGGAAGCCAGCCGGTCAGTATCATCGAGGTTCACCTGCTCATGTGGTTCTTCCAATGCCTGTTGATATGGCCTATCTGGTGGGTGGCATGGTCGGTTCGGAAAAAAAAGGTCATTGTCCAGGTGTTGGTCAACCTCGGGTTCTATATTATCTACAGTTACCTGTGGTTTGGCCCGGTGCAGGATGCGATCGGGTACCTGTATGACAACCTGCTGGAAATAACAAGACCTGAAAATAAACGCCTGCCGGCAATACTTGACCAGGGAGACCAGTACGCTTACCTGAATTACCAATTGATCAAGCATGCTTTCCGCCTGTTATGGTTTTATTTAGCCGCTTATTTTTATAATTACCGGTTGGCAGAAAAAGAACGGTTGCAGCTAGCCATTGCTAACAAAGAGCTTCAGTTGAAGATGCTGAAATGGCACCTGAATCCTTCTTTTTATTTTAAAACCATCCAGCACCTGCGGAAGGTAGCTGATGATAAACCTGTCAATGCAACAGGCCCCATACTGCAGTTGGCCAAAGTGATGGAGTATGTGATTTACGAAGCCAAGGAAAAACTGATCGCAGTGAAAAAAGAGATACAGTTTCTTAGCAATTATATCCAATTAAAAAACCAGCAGCTTGGTAATTGTTCCAATATTGATATGGAAGTAACGGGCGAGCATGAGAAACTGAAAATCGCACCACTCCTATTGACGGGTATCATTGATAAGATCGTTACAGAACAGCCGGTTGCGGGGAAAGCTGATTTTAGGATGTTGCTGCAGTTTTCAGGGAATGATATGGAGCTTATTGTTACCGCAGATACTAACCCCGGGAATTTAGGCTTTATACCGGATGACGCTATGCAAACAAGATTAAAGGAGCTCTACCCGGAAAAATATATAATGAGTTATTCTGCTGACGAGGGTCAGTTTAAACTTAATATAAAACTGGATGCGGAAAGATGATATCACTATATTGGGCCCTGTCGGCCAGGAAGAAAAGCGCTGGAGTAAAAACTTCTGGAGAAAGGCTTTTCTTATCTACGTACTTATAGAGATATTTATACTTGTCAGCCAGTATATCATTACCCGGAGCAAATGCAGCCAATGCGTATTACCGCCAGCATTTTACCTTGTCAACTGGCTGCAGCATTTACTCTTTACCGGTTTGTTATGGCTTTGCCTAAACCAATTTTATCATCTTACACAATGGAAAGTAGTGGTGCTGAATATTGCGCTGTTCCTGGTGCATTATTTTTTATGGATCAGTTTCCTGTATGGGATTTTTCATTCGGCGCAGGACTGGCTGGTACGGGAAGCAACTCCATCCCGTTCTTTTGCTTCCTTTATTTATAGGTCCTGGACTGATATCGGTAAGTATGTTTTAAAACTTTCCGCCTTCTATGCTCTTAAGTTCTATTATGAATACCAAAAAGCCGAGCGCCAGCGGATTCAATTGGCGGTGATCAATAAGGACATACAGCTGAACCTGCTAAAGCAGCAGCTAAGCCCGCATTTTTATTTTAATACCCTCAATAACCTGTACGGTCTGGCCCGGGGCAATAGTGAAAAACTATCTGTCGCTTTACACCAGTTGTCCAATATTATGCAGTATGTGATCGTCGATTGTAACCAACCCAAAGTATTGCTAAGCCAGGAATTGAGCTTTTTACAAAGCTATATCGCCCTAGAAAAATTACGTTATGAGCAGGATACGGTGATCGAGATGAAAGTGGAAGGTGATCACAACAGGCAAACCATATTGCCCCTGTTGCTGATCCAGTTTGTGGAAAATGCGTTCAAACATGGGATGAAGGAGAAGTCTGATAAGAACTGGATGAAGGTAATCCTGCAGGTTCAAAGAAACGAGCTTCTGTTCCGTGTAGACAACAGCTATTATGAAACAACTACTCCTGAAGGGATCGGTATCAATAGCGTCAAACATATCCTGAACCTGCAATACGAAGGGAAATACGATATGCAGCTACGGCATGAAAACAACCACTTTTCAGTAACTTTAAAACTGAATTTATCATGAAAAAGATAAGCTGTGCAGTAATAGACGACGAGCCTATCGCCCGGGATATCCTGCAAGATTTTATCGGGCAGGAAGAGCGGCTTTTATTACAGGGTAATTACAAAAATGCCCGCGAGGCCCTGAAGGGGATCACTACAGAACCTGTAGAGCTGGTATTCCTTGATATTAATATGCATGGTCTCACCGGTTTCCAATTTTTAAAATCAATGACCAACCCGCCGCCGGTTATTTTTACTACCGCTTACCGCGAACATGCGATGGAAGGTTTTGACGCCAATGCCATCGATTATTTATTGAAGCCCATTGCAATAGAGCGGTTTTTACTCGCCGTAAACAAAGCATGGAAATTCTTACGTCCAGGGCCTGCTGAAACAATAACCGCTTTGCCGGTATGGGAGAATGAAGATTTCTTTTTTGTAAAAGCGGATGGCGGTCTTGTAAAAATTTTCTTTCATGATATCTTATTTATCGAAGCATTAAAGGAATATGTAAAGATCGTTACGAAAGATAAAGCTGTGATCACTTACCATACTATTTCGGGGTTGGAAGAAAAATTGCCTCCTGGAAAATTTTATCGTATCCATCGTTCTTTCATCGTTAATATACTCTCCATCAACAGCATTGAAGGCTTTACGGTAAAAATTGGTAAGATGGAACTCCCCATCAGTCGGAATGAACGGGATGCTTTTGTTACGCTGGTCTCCAGTGGTAAAATCATTTCTAAGTAATCCGGTTTCGTTGAAAAAATGTAACGGTTCGTAGAAAAACCGGCAAGCCCATCCCACTTGTTGAATTCTTTTTTCATCCTGTTGAAAGCACCCGGTTCCTTTTTCCCTTTACCATAGTTTTATAAGGAATTCTGAAAGTGGCAACCGGCTATTTAATCATCTAACACTTATTTATCATGAAAACACTTTTTGCAATTCCCCTGTTGCTGGTACTGGCAACCCTTGCTTTTTCACCCGAAAACAGCAGTGACAAGAATGCTACTTTAAAACCAGCCACACCCGCTATTGAAGTTATAGAAGTAAAACCGGGAGATGCGGCTAATAACCTGTATTATCTTGTCTGCGCCGCTCGAACAGCGAATGACAATCCATCAGGTCAGTTTTCCGCAAGTTTTAAAATAAAGAGTAAGGAATCGAAACCGGTTACATTGACCAATATTACCTATAGTTATTCCAGTAACGGACAAACGGTGTTGAAAATTATGGTATTGGATATTGATGACCTTAGTAAGAAAAAAATTATCATCCCTGCTAACGGGTCTTTTTCCTGGCAAAACAGCAGGGATTACCACGAAATTGATAATGCGATCTTACTGGAAAGCCCGCTTCCTTCTTCTATCAGTATCCGGCTCAGTTTCGAAGGATATGCTGACCCCTTTATCATCACACGGTCGCTGAAAAGTTATAGCAACCAGGAAGCGGGTGGTGCTTATTCTTTTCCTGGAAAGGAATCGGATTTGCGGATCAATGAATACTGGTATTCCTATGGAGGTCATGGTGGTGGTTCACAATTTTATGCCTATGATTTTAAAGCCATTGGTTGGGATAGCAATAAAAAAGAATGGCGAGGTACTTTTCCTGGCAAAGATGGGACCGAAAACAATCATTATATGGCGTATGGTAAAGCGATCATTGCCATAGCTGATGGCAAAGTGGTTGACTTTAAAGATGGCGTAGCGGAAAACAAAGGAAATGGTGGCGGAGGCGGTGGCGGCGGTAATTGGTTTAAGATCAATAATGGGAAGGAAACGATCTGTTATTTTCATATGCAGCCGGGGTCGCTTTCAAAGAGCCTGATGAAGAAAGGAGCAATTGTAAAAAAGGGTGATAAAATAGGCTTACTCGGTAATTCAGGAAATTCTAGTGAACCACATGGCCATGTACAGGCTCTGGATGATCCGGATGCTGACGGAGATGGTGATACAAGACCTTTGAACTTTTCCAATATCTATATAATTGATAAAAATAAACTGGTGTCACCTGATCCCAACGCTGCCTGGGAAAAAGTAGTGAAACAGGGACTGCCATTCCAGGAAGGACGCCGCTGTATGATCTGGCCTTCTGCCAAAAAGCCCTGCTGGTATCCTTCTGGTAAAAGTGAGATCGCTAAGCATGGCATCGCAGAAGTTAATTACCAGGCGGAGTTCAATAAGGTATGGGGATGTGGTTATTATCCGGTATGGGTGGATGCATACGTTGTGGAGGGGAAAACCTATTTCAATACCATCTTCCGGTATAATACAAATAACTATGATGTGGTGGTACGGCATGATATGACCAAAGAGAGTTATCAATCCGAATATGATGAATGGGTCAAGAATAAAGGATACCGCTTGCAGCAGGTGGATAATTATAACGATGCCGGCAAATTAAAATTGGCAGCCATCTTTAATAAAAAGCCTGGCACGGCACAGGCACAACCTGCCTATCATGCTCAAACACCGGAACAGCATCAAACCTTATTCGAAAAATATACAGGGGAAGGATATGTTCCGGTCAACGTTTCCGTAACATCAGTTGGAGGTAAGCGATACTATGCTGCTTTTTATGAAAAGCGAAGCGTGGGTGGTGCTGTACTCAAAAGTTTTTTGAGCCAGGACGAATACCAGCAACAGTTTGATAATATGGATAAGAAGAAATGGGAGCAAGTCTATATCAATGCCTATCATCATGAAGGGCAAACAAGGTTCTCCGTGATCTGGTATAAGAAATCTGGCTTTAACCAATACACTGCTACCCGTAAATCAACCAGCCATAGTTACCAGCACAAATGGGAAGCGAATACTGGCAATGGGCTATTGACCCGTTGTGTAACAGGATACGAGGAAGGCGGTAAACACTGGTTTGCGGCACATTGGGCAAAATAATTATTACCCATTAAAATAAATAAACATGAAAAGATTAATCTTCACACTGATGGCTGCCACCATGTTGTACACATCGGTTGGTCTCTATGCTCAGTCATCAACAACTAAAGTAGCAGTATCAGAATCTCCAACACCTCAAAATGTATTGAAGTGGACAAAGGAAGTGTTGCCCAAAATGGAAAGGCTGGTTCCAAAGCTGGAAAAAATAAAAGCAGATAATGCAGGTAAACCAGCAAATCTTGATGGAATTGGTTACTTAGTGGCTGTAAATCATTTAAAGGAAATTAATGCAAGGGGAACAAGGCTGAAGGCGGCAGAAGCAAAAAGATATTATGACCTGATTGCTGCAACTGTTAACAAGTTTTACATTGAATGCAAATCACAAAACGGGAAGGTTTGCTGTATGGATTGTATTAATCACGGAATACTAGGCATTTGGTGTTTAGCCAATTGCTTTGTAGCAAGATTTCCGGGTGATTGATGGATGAATTATAAGTAACTCATATTTTTGAAAGCTATCATTAAAAGGCAGTATGTAAGCACTGTCTTTTAATGATATTTAAAATTTCTCTCTATGAAAAACTTTTACATGCTCCTGCTGATATTGCTTTCTTACAGTAATACTATAAATGCTGTGACAAGGTATGTAACACCGACAGGCAACGGATTGATGAACGGCACCAATTGGGCTAACGCCTTTCCGGGTACATCGCTACAAACTGCTATCAATGCGTCCGCACCGGGTGATGAAGTGTGGGTGATGACAGGAGCATATTTTACTACCAACATTAATAACAGGAATATTTATTTTAGTATGCAAAATGGGGTAGCCATTTATGGTAGCTTTGCCGGAACAGAAACTTCACTTGCACAAAGAAATATTTCCTGCGGCTTTACATCGGTACTTAGTGCAGAAATTGGCGTGGCAGGTATTGCAGACAACAGCTATCATGTCTTTAATAACAGCAGCTTAAATAATACTGCAGTTTTAGATGGCTTTTCCATCAGAGATGCGAATGCAAATTTTGATTTTTTGGGTAATGATAACCGCAGCCTTGGTGGCGGCATGCTGAACAATGCGGCGAATGGTGGTATTTGTACGCCAACGATACGGAATTGTTTGTTTACCAATAACACAGCACTATTTGGCGGCGGAATTTTTAATCATGGGCAAAACGCGGGCAATGCCAGCCCGGTAATCACCAATTGTATATTTTCATTCAATACCGCTACCGGAGGTGGTGGCGGTATTGATAATTTTGGATACAATGGAAACGCAAGTCCTGTCATCACCAATTGTGTTTTTTATGGTAATACAGCAACCGACAGGGCAGGAGCGATCTATTGCTGGGGCGGTGGAAATGGGAACGCCAGCCCGGTGATATTGAATTCATTATTTGTCAATAATTCATCAGTTGATGGGGGTGCGATCGTTTGTGACCGGTTGAATTTTTCGGTTGGAAGCTCCGGTACGGCTACGCCGGCAGTTCGGAATAGTATCTTCTGGGGTAATACCGCCTCCGGTACAGGCCCCCAATTCATTACTTTCGGTGGTGGTTCGTTCCAGGCTACTTATTCACTGATAGATATCAATAATCAAAATCCGCCACATACCATTAACGGGCCGGGAACAGGAAATATTTTTACGTCTCCGTCATTTATAAGTATCAATGATGCTGACGGCACAGATAACTGCTGGCTTACCAGTGACGATGGACTGCAATTGCAAAGTGGTTCGACCGGGATCGATGCAGGACAGAATACTGGTGTTCCCCTTTTCGATATCCGTAACTATAACAGGATCAGTAATGGGGTAGTGGATATGGGAGCTTATGAATTCAATTCGACTATATTGCCAGTTACGTTACTGACCTTTTATGGCAGGACAGCGGGAGCATTCAACAGGCTTTTCTGGAATACAATGAACGAAAATAATAACCGGGTATTCGAGGTGCAGAGAAGCATTGATAGGCTTCAATTTGAAATACTTGGTGAATTGGCCGGAGCAGTAAACAGTGGCAGTTGGCGTGCATACGAGTTTACAGATGACAGGTTGACAACAGCAGTGCAGCATTATTACCGGTTGAAACAAATTGATATGGATGGGCGGTATACTTTCAGTCGCATCGTTTTATTGCGAAATACGGGTAATAAACAACCGGCAGTTGTAATGCCCAACCCGGTTGTGAACAGTGCTTCAATTCTATTCGCTGAAGTTATGATCAATGAAGCATTTCAATTGTTCAATAGTAATGGACAACTGGTTGGTAAACTGATGGTAAACGGGAAGATCGCCACTGTTGATTTAAAAGGAAAAGCTGCCGGATCGTATTTATTGGCCAATCAAAAACTTGGGATCACTATACGCATTCAAAAAATTGCCGAGTAAATTTTGACAGAACGGGAATTCGTCAGAGCTATACTACTTTTACCAAATAATAATTCTTCTTTCCCTTTTGCACCAATAAGTATTGACCATGTAATAGAAGGTGATTCCCGATTTTAAAGTCAATACTCTCTATTTTTTTCCTGTTAATGCTGACGCCACCTCCCTGTAAGGTTTTTCGCGCCTCACCTTTACTGGGAAAAATAGTCGTGTCTGCAAGGAATGAAACAATATCAATCTGTTCGTCAATTTTTGCTTTTGCATAATCGATCTTCACTACTCCTTCCATACTTTCCAGGTCTTCGACACCCAGGCTTTCCGCCGGAGCCGTTTGATTGGTAAACAACTTTTCCGTGGTGGTTATTGCCTGGTGTAAGGCTGTATCGCCATGTACAAATCGAGTTACTTCCTCTGCCAGTTTTTTCTGCAATAACCTTTTGCCAGCATCTTTTTTATGTTCGTCTAGAATGGAGTTTATTTCTGCCTGCGTTAGGAACGTAAATATTTTTATCCATGTTGCTGCATCATCATCACTTGCATTCAACCAGAACTGATAAAATTGATAAGGAGATGTGCGGTTGGCCGCCAACCAAATATTACCGCTTTCTGTTTTGCCAAACTTGCCCCCATCCGCTTTTTTGATCAGCGGGCAGGTAAAAGCAAATGCTTCGCCACCGGCTTTTCTTCTTATCAATTCAGTGCCGGTAATAATATTTCCCCATTGATCACTGCCTCCCATTTGCAGTTTGCAGTTCTTATGCTGGTATAACCAGTAAAAATCATAGCCCTGTACTAACTGGTATGTGAATTCTGTAAAGCTCATACCATTCTCACCTTCCAGTCTTTTCTTAACACTGTCTTTACTCATCATATAATTTACGGTTATATGTTTTCCCACATCACGGATGAAATTCAGGAAAGAGAAATCTTTGAACCAGTCATAGTTGTTGACCATTTCCGCTGCATTCTTCAACGCCGGGTTGAAGTCCAGGTATTGCATCAATTGCTTTTTGACCCCTTCCTGGTTAAACTTTAATATCTCTTCGCTTAAAAGATTTCTTTCTTCACTTTTGCCGCTTGGATCACCCACCATCCCGGTAGCACCCCCTACCAGGGCATAGGGTTTATGCCCTGCCTTTTGGAGATGAACGAGCAATATAATGGGGACCAGACTACCAATATGCAGGCTATCTGCCGTAGGATCAAAACCGATATAGGCGGATGTCATCTCTTTTTTCAGTTGTTCTTCCGTTCCGGGCATTATATCCTGTATCATGCCTCTCCAGCTAAGTTCTTCTATCAGGTTCATAACAAGTAAGTGATTGGGCGCAAAAATAAGGTAGCCTTACTAAAGCCGCACAGTATTCCCTTTTTATTAGATTTAAAGAGAACTTCTAGTAAATAAGGGTTTTCTGAAGATATTTATGATCATTAATCCTTAAGTATTCTATTCATAAACAACTGATTATATTAGTTAAGAGGCCAGCCAGGGCAAAGTTGGCTCCCGAGCAATAATTTTCTAATCAATTCGTTTTCAGTTACTAGTCTTTTTGCTCCACAAACCTATGATTTTACAGACCTAAAGACTAATTTTACAAGCATACCGTACATACAGAATACTAAACTTATTCCAATTGCTTATTAGAAAATTCAATGAATGAAACCAAACCGTTTATACCTCACCCTGTTTGCGACTTTTTTCTTCTTATCTACAAATGCACAATTTCGTAAATATTCCAACGAATTTTTAAATATTGGCGCAGGTGCCCGGGGATTAGCCATGGGCAGTGCCCAGGTTGCTTCTGTCAGCGACGGTACGGCCGGGTACTGGAACCCCGCAGGACTAGTGGGTGTAAAAGATCATCCGCAATTGAATCTGATGCATGCAGAATATTTTGCCGGCATCGGTAAATATGATTATGTGGGATTGGCTTTACCCACGGCCAACAATAAACGAACAATTGGTATAACAGGACTTCGGTTTGCAGTAGACGATATCATGAACACATTATTTCTCGTTGAACCAGATGGCTCGCTTAATTACAATAATATCCAGGCTTTCTCCTCAGCAGACTATGCCTTCATTTTTTCTTTTGCACAAAAAATTAAAGAGACAGAAAAAAAGAAGGTGAATTTTGGGTTAAATGCCAAAGTGATTCACCGAAACGTAGGCAAGTTCGCCAAAGCCTGGGGCTTTGGTTTGGATGCCGGGTTACAGGTATTCAGCAAGCAGTGGCGCTTCGGTGTTGCTGCCCGCGATATCACCAGCACTTTCAATGCCTGGTCTTTTACTTTTACAGAACGGGAGAAAGAGGTTTTATACCTGACCAATAATGAAATTCCGGTCAAATCAACTGAATTGACCGCACCGAGGCTGGTCTTGGGTATTGGCCATGAATTTAAGATCGGTAAAAAATCCAGCCTGCTGGCTGAGGCCAATCTCGATCTAACGTTTGACGGGCAGCGCAATACCGTGATCAGTTCGGACCCGGTGAGTGCTGATCCCAAAATGGGATTTGAGCTCAATATCAACAATGTTTTTTTCCTGCGGGGAGGTATTAATAATTTTCAAAAGGCTTTAGCTGACGGTGACACCCTGAATCAAAAGAAAGTGTGGATCTACCAGCCTAGTGGTGGTGCAGGGTTTAAGATCCAAAATGTAACTGTTGATTATGCGTTTACCAACCTGGCCAATCAATCAAATCCATTATTCACGCATGTTTTTTCGCTGCGGATAAACCTCGTGGGTAATAAAAAAGAAAATTAACCGAATCTGTACTTGATAAAAATTTGATTTAATGAAAAAACTTTTACTTCCATTATTACTTTTTACAGGCTTGCTGGCCCAATCGCAGGCCTTTAATAACGAATGGATCAACTACAATCAAACCTATTATAAATTTAAAGTAGGTACAACAGGATTGTACCGCATCAGCAAAACCACTCTCACCTCCATCGGTATAGGTGGTATCCCGGCGGAGCAATTTCAACTTTGGAGAAACGGCCGGCAAATACCGTTGTATACAACTGTCCAAACCGGACCATTGGGTTCCAGCGATTATATTGAGTTTTGGGGCGAAAGAAACGATGGTCATCCTGATAGCGTATTATACAGGCTCCCGGAATATCAACTCAACAAAAAATATAGTCTTCAAACAGATACAGCAGCATTTTTTCTTTCTGTTAACCCCGCTGGGGGTAATGCCCGCTTTGTACCCACAACCTTTAGCTTGCCTGCTGCCATACCAGTAGAACCTTATTTTATTCATACAGAAGGAACTTATTTCAGCGAGCGGATTAATCCAGGCTATGCTGCTGTAGTGGGTGAGTATGTGTATTCCTCCGCGTATGACCAGGGGGAAGGGTTTAGTTCAACTGATATAGGTACTAATGCAACGAGGCAGGTACAATACCAGAACCTGAACCCCTATACGGGTACTGGTGCCCCGGAACCGCTGTTAAAAATAAATGCAAGCGGTAATGCTTTGAACCCCCGGCAGATTCAAGTGAAAGCGAACGGGACGACAGTGGCAGATGTCACGATGGATTTCTTTGATTATGTAAAATCAGTAACTGCGATATCACCTGCGATTGTAAATACCGGTAACGTAACTGTAGATATTTCCAATCGCTGCCTTACTTCTCCTAATGACAGGATGGTGGTGGCCCAGTCAGAATTGGTCTATGCCCGTCTTTTCAATTTTGGTGGCGCTGATAGATTTGAATTTAACCTGCTTGCCAACACAGCTGGTAATTACCTTGAAATAGCTGGTTTTAACCATGGGGGTATAAATCCGGTGTTGTATGATTTTGCGAATGGTAAAAGATATATCTGTGATATCAGCAACCCGGCCCTGGTAAAAGTTGTATTACAGGCTTCTGCTACAAATAGAAAATTACTGTTGATATCTCAAAGCCCGGCTATTCCGGTAGCAGTTACAGCCTTTCAACAGCGTAATTTTATTAATTATGGTTTAGCAGCAAACCAGGGAAATTTTCTTATTATTTCTCACCCTGCTTTTATGAATGGAGTAAATGGCAGTAACCCCATTGAAGACTATAAATCCTATCGTAGCTCTGCTGCCGGGGGAAGTCATACAGCTAAAATATATCTCATAGAAGATTTGGTAGATCAGTTTGGCCTTGGAATAAAAAAGAATCCATTAGCTATTCGTAGTTTCGTCCGTTGGGCCCGCAGTACCTACAGTTCGCCTGTTAAAAATGTATTGCTGATTGGTAAAGGGGTAACTTATAATGCTTACCGGGCTTACGAAAGCAATCCTGATATCGAGAAGTTAGCGTTTATCCCAACATTTGGCAACCCAGCTTCTGATAATCTATTAACGGCAGAACCCGGTCTGGATGAAATTTCTAAAGTGCCAATAGGCCGTATCTCAGCTATTTATGCAGCTGAAGTGGCTATTTATCTTGCCAAACTGGTGCAGTATGAACAGGCGCAGGCCTTTTCATCACCACTCATCCGGGACAAGGCCTGGCATAAAAACGTAGTACATGTAGTTGGCGCCAGCGATGGGGCATTGGGTGCCATTCTTACCGCTGATATGAATAATTATAAGTCCATTATTGCAGATACCCTTTATGGCGCCAATGTTAACACGTTCACTAAAGTTTCTTCTGCCCCGGTAGAACTCAATGCAAGCGAAAGATTGTCGAGCCTTTTCCAGGAGGGTATAGGTCTGATGACCTATTTTGGTCACTCTTCTGCAAGCACGCTGGAATTTAATCTGGATAATCCGGATGCTTATAATAACCCTGGTAAATACCCGGTAACGATTGTAATGGGATGTAATGCGGGTAATTTTTTTAATTTCAGCACTCTTCGTTTCTCAACAAAAGAAACCTTGTCAGAAAAATTTGTTTTGGCCAATCAGCGTGGCTCGATTGCTTTCATAGCGAGCTCCCACTTCGGCATTGTACATTATCTTGATATCTATAATACCCGGACGTATACAGCTGCTACTAATTCCAAATATGGGAAAACACTGGGCGATATTTTGATTGAATCAGCTACCCAGGTATTTAATCTTACTACTCAGAATGATTACTATGCCCGGTTTCATGTCGAGCAGACCATCTTACATGGTGATCCGGCAGTTCGTTTAGGAGGTTCTACTCCAAAACCGGATTATGTGATTGAAGATCAGTTAGTGAAAGTGAGCCCGGCGTTTATTTCGGTTGCCGAAACACAATTTAAGGTGGATGCAAAACTCATGAACATTGGCAAGGCGCCTAAGCGGGAAATTGTGGTAGAAATGAAAAGAACATTTCCTGATCTTACTACACAGGTAATACGAAGAGATACGATCCCGGGTATCCGTTATATCGACTCCCTTAGTTATACCCTTGATATTGTGCCGACAAGAGATAAAGGCCTCAACAGGATATCAATTTGTATTGATGCCGACAATGTGGTAGATGAGTTATACGAAACTAATAACTGTCTTGTCAAAGATGTATTTATCTATGAAGATGAGGCAAGACCAGTTTTTCCTTATACACATTCTATCATTAACAAGCCTGATATAAAACTGATTGCTTCCACAGCTAATCCATTTACCGGAATGAAGCAATATGTGATGGAAATGGATACGACAGACCTCTTTAATTCGGCGACCAAGATCAGCCGGACAATAAGTTCTACCGGCGGCATTCTTGAATTTACTCCAGGTATACCATTTGTTGATAGTATGGTATACTACTGGAGAGTAGCACCGGTTCCCGTTACCGGCCCACCTCTCTGGAACAAATCTAGTTTTGTGTATTTGACTCTTCCCAACCCGGGAGGAAGCAATAATGTAGGCTATAATCAATCTCATTTTTATCAGCATACAAAATCAAAGACTGAGAAAATGACCTATGATTCAGCCAGTCGCAGCTGGAAGTATGATGATGTGGCACATAACCTATTTATTAGAATGGGAACATGGATCACCAGTGGGGCAACACAAGCTACCTCTTTGGCCATCTCCATCAATGGTGTAGCACATATCAGGCTAATGTGTTGGTTTTCATCATTAGTGTTCAACGTATTTGATCCCGTATCATTCAGGGTCTGGCAGAATCAGACGCTGGCCTCCCCACCAGCAGGTCTAAATGGTCTTGGTGAAGGTTTATATGGCAGTACGGACAACTTCTGTTTTGGTAGCAGGAAGTTCTACAACTTTGAATACAGGTATACTGATACGGCCAGCCGTCACCGGATAATGAATTTCATGAAGAATGTTGTACCGGATGGCCACTATGTAGTGGTGAGAGGCTTTACGCTGATCAATGCCTTTGGTTATCCGCAGGCTTGGGCATCAGACTGGGCTGCTGATACCCAATATTGGGGACCGCAGGAGTCAGTTTATCATTATCTTAAAAACGCTGGCTTTGCTGGGATCGATTCCTTTTACAAGGCCAGGCCCTGGGTATTAGTCTACAAAAAGAATGACCCATCCTATACGCCGCAATGGCTGGTAGGACGTGACTCAATGGATAATCCTACTTTATCTCTTAATCTTATGACCAGAGATACAGTGGCCTATCTGACATCTCCACAGTTCGGTCCGGCTAAAGCCTGGAAAGAACTTATCTGGAGAGGTGATGGCGAAGCTTCCAGCGATACGGCTACAGTTGACGTGATTGGAGTAAGAGCAGACCGGTCAGAAGTAACCCTGTTTAGCAGGCTGACTACCGCCCAGCAAAACTTTAATGTGTCTTCTGTTAACGCAGCTGTGTACCCCTTCTTAAAGTTGAAATTGCGAACGGCAGATAATACTTTTTATACACCCTATCAGCTCAAATACTGGAGGGTTACCTATGATCCTGTACCTGAAGGCGCCATGGCAGCCAACCTCTACCTGAAAGTAAAGGACACATTAGAAGTGGGTGAACCCCTCGACTTCAAAGTGGCGTTTAAAAATGTAACGGATATCCCGTTTGACAGCCTCAAAGTGAAGATGGTCATCACGGATAGAAATAATGTGCCGCATATTATTCCTATTCCGAGACGAAGACCACTGCTTACCGCCGCACCAAATGACACCCTGCATCTGGGTGCGTTAATCAACACCACTACATTCCCGGGGGTGAACACAATGTACCTGGAAGCAAATCCTGACAATGATCAGTTGGAGCAATACCATTTCAATAATTTTGCTTACCGCACTATCTATGTTAAGCCGGATAGTTTGAATCCTTTGCTGGATGTAACCTTTGATGGTGTGCATATCCTCAACAGGGATATCATTTCATCAAAACCTGATATTGTAATTAAACTGAAAGACGAGGCCCGTTGGCTGGTATTAGATGATACCTCATTGCTTACCTTACAGGTGCGGTATCCTAACGCAACGCTTCGCCGGTTCTATTTTAATAATGATACCGTACAGTTCACACCGGCAGGGCAGGCCCCCAATCCGGATAATACAGCGATGATCAGTTTTAAACCACACTTCCTCCTGGATGGTGAATATGAAATGATCGTGACCGGAAAGGATAAGACCAACAATGCTGCTGGAAGCAGTAATAGTATTGAGTACCGGGTAGTCTTCGAGGTGATTAATAAACCGATGATCTCCAATATGCTAAACTATCCCAATCCGTTTACGACCTCTACAGCTTTTGTATTTACTGTTACGGGTAGCGAAGTACCGCAGAATATTAAAATTGAGATCATGACCGTTACGGGTAAAATTGTCAGGGAGATTACCAAAGATGAGTTGGGCCCGTTACGGATCGGACGCAATATCACCGAATTCAAATGGGATGGAACTGACCAGTACGGACAGAAATTAGCTAATGGTATTTATCTGTATCGTGTTGTTACAAACCTGAATGGTAAGGCACTTGATAAGTACAAAGGCCCGGACGATAATACAGATAAGTATTTTAATAAAGGCTATGGCAAGATGTACCTGATGCGTTAATGAAAAATATTCCCGGATACGAAAAGTCCTGCCGTGGCAGGACTTTTTTTTGTGCGTTGTATTAACGATTTTTACCGGCTCAATATGAATTGGATTAAAAACTGGGTAAAAAGACATTTTTCAGCTTGGCGCTACCGCCGGCAGCTAAGTCCTGCGAAAAAAGCAGCAACGGAAGACTGGTTGAAGCAACTGGCCCAACAACCTCCTTCCCAGCTATCTGGAGCATCCTATGATGTGTTTACGTATCATGGAGAGGATGGTATTATACTGTCCTTGTTACAGCATTTGAAAGAAGTGCCAGCCACCTTTGTTGATATCGGGGCAGGTGATTGTATAAAGAGTAACTGTGCAAACCTGGCGGTACATTTTAACTGGACAGGTATATTTATTGACCAGGAAGATCAACAATTGGCTATTGGCAGAAATTTTTATAAAAAAAAAATTGAAGCTGGTGGCAACATACAATTTATTACGTCCTTTGTTACCACTGAAAACGTTAATCAATTGATCCGGCAGGCAGGAATAAAAGGAGAAATTGGCCTGCTTTCCATAGATATTGATGGCAATGACTATTGGATATGGAAGGCCATTGATGCAATACAACCCCGGATCGTTGTTATTGAAGCCAAGGTTGAATTTGGGTTCAGGGATGCTGTGGTGCCATATGGACGGCATAACCATCATTCAGCAGATAAATTATACAACGGAGCTTCAGTAGCAGCCTTGCAAAAATTGGGACTGCAAAAAGGATATAAACTGGCAGGAGCCAACAAGCAGGGATATAATCTTTTCTTTGTAAAACAGGAGGAGGTTTTGCCGGCTGCCCGGATTGAAGAAATATTGGATCATTCCGAAACAAAGGAATCATTTTACCCGGCAACCTTTTTTGATGAACATTTATTTGAAACGAGTCAATGAAATATAATGGCAAAGATCAGTATCAATATTGCAACAGGAAGTTTACAGCAACAGGAAATGATCGTAGGTATCGACCTTGGTACAACCAACAGCCTCGTAGCTGTCATTCACCCCGGCAGTAAACAACCAGTGGTATTGAAAGAACATGATGGAGCAGCGCTTGTTCCTTCCATTGTACATTTCGGGGAGGCCGGTATGATCAGTGTGGGTGAAGGATTGAAGGGTTACCTGGTCAGCGAACCTCAAAACACCATTTTCTCCGTTAAGCGGTTGATGGGTAAATCATACGGCGATATAAAAGAACAAGCTTCCTTTTTTTCGTACAAGGTCATCGATGATAACACAGAAAGCCTGGTGAAAATACAGGCAGGCGATAAATTTTATTCACCGGTTGAATTGTCTTCCTTTATTTTGAAAGAATTAAAAGCACGGGCAGAACATATTTTAAAAACTCCTGTAACAAAAGCGGTGATTACCGTACCTGCCTACTTTAATGATGCACAACGCCAGGCTACCCGAGATGCAGGTAAACTGGCAGGCCTGGATGTATTGCGGATCGTGAATGAGCCAACAGCCGCCAGCCTTGCCTATGGAATGGGGATGAGTAAAGATGAAACCAAAACAGTGGCGGTGTATGACCTGGGGGGAGGAACATTTGATATTTCTGTTCTCCGTATAAGTTGCGGCATCTTTGAAGTATTGTCGACGAATGGAGATACCTACCTCGGAGGTGATGATTTTGACAGGGTCATCGCAGAGAATTGGATAAAGGAGCTTGGAATAACTAAAGATGTATTGGTTAATGATATCGAATTGGCTCCTGGATTTCGGCTGCAGGCAGAGGCGGCTAAAAAAGAATTGAGTAATGCTAACTCCTTCACGGGTAAAGTAAAGAATTATCAGTTGAGTTTGACCAGGGGAGAGTTGGAGGAAATGATACGACCATTTGTTGATAAAACAATTCAGTCCTGTAAAAATGCTTTACAGGATGCAGGGTTAACTGCTGCAGATATTGATGAAATAGTAATGGTGGGCGGATCTACAAGGGTTCCTTTAGTGAAGCAGTCAGTCAGTCACTTTTTTGGAAAAAAATTGCATGATTCATTAAATCCTGATGAAGTGGTAGCTTTAGGAGCCGCTGTTCAGGCCGATATATTGGCAGGAAACAATAAAGATTTTTTATTACTGGATATTACACCGCTTTCACTTGGTATTGAAACAATGGGAGGATTAATGGATGTGTTGATCCCCCC
>Ga0226658_10000565_pt1 | contig 18698 bp, 14 predicted proteins | sample OliLak19BULKMAT1_FD_169091 | JGI IMG/M metagenome (GOLD analysis project Ga0226658, IMG submission 169091) | Freshwater microbial mat bacterial communities from Lake Vanda, McMurdo Dry Valleys, Antarctica - Oligotrophic Lake LV.19.BULKMAT1 (v2)... | ecosystem: Environmental > Aquatic >... | reverse complement strand
GGGGAAATATCGTCACGGGTACTGAACTCATCCGAAGAAAAGAAGGAGGCGAAGCGTTTGCGCTCACCACACCCCTCATCAAGAAAGCAGATGGAACAAAGTTTGGCAAGACCGAACAGGGCAACGTTTGGCTGGATTCCGCAAGAACTTCCCCCTATAAATTTTACCAATATTGGTTGAACGCTTCGGATGAAGATGCGGCTGCATTTATCAAAATCTTCACCCAGAAGAACAAGTCCGAAATTGAGAAGCTTATTGCTGATCACTTGCTTGCACCCCATCAAAGAAAATTGCAGCAAGAATTAGCCAAAGATATTACGATCCGAGTGCATTCTTTAGAAGCACATGAATTGGCTGTAAAGGCATCCAACATACTGTTCGGAAATTCGGTCACCGATGATCTTGAAAGCTTGGACGAAGCGACCCTTCTATCTGTGCTTGAAGGTGTACCGCATACTACCATTTCAACTGCTGATTGGGTCAATTGTGCCAACGTGACAGAGCTCCTTTCTGAAAAAACACACTTGGTCATTTTTCCCTCCAAAGGGGAAGCTAGAAAAATGATTCAGGGCGGTGGTGTTAGTATCAATAAGATAAAGTTAACAGACCCGAATCTTAGCGCTAGTTTTACACTTCTACACGGAAAATTCCTACTGGCACAAAAAGGAAAACGAAATCACTTTCTCATAGAGGTAAAGGAGTAGCCGATGTCGCTGACGTGGAAAGAAGCTTTTAAAGACAAAAAGTTTAAAATATACTTAGCAGCTTGGATGCTAGGGTTGGTTCTATTTATTTTTTTCTTACCCTATTTCTTAAATACTGTAATCCTTTACAAACAGGGAATGCAAATTGATGATTGGTCGTTTAAGCTACTAACACCAAGGAACTGGTCTGTTCCCATCTTTTTGTTTACCATAGGGGCACCAACCATCTTCGTGCTATTCAACTTTAAAGAACCATTAGTGATTTTAACAAGCATCCAATGTTATGTTGTTGTAAGCTTTGCGCGGATGATGTCGATCTATCTCTTTACACTAGAGGCCCCGGAAGGAATTATTCCGCTGGTGGATCCTTTTCTTGCCAAGGTGGCATATGGTGGTAACGAGGCATTTAATAAAGATCTTTTCTTTTCGGGGCACGCATCAACCTTGTTCTTATTGTTTCTACTAGAAAAAAGAGTGTTGTTGAAAAGGTTTTTTTTAATGTCTACTATTTTAATAGGATTATTGTTAGTCTGGCAACGAGTTCATTATACGATAGACATTTTGGGCGCGCTGATAGTCGCCTGGCTGGTATTTAGGGGGATCGCCTGGCTAAACTTAAAAACTATAATTTACAAGAGCCACCTCACGCTTAAATGATTGAAAAAACACTATTTTTTGAATCGCAAACTCAATTCTACGTTTATCAATTACATTAAGGGCATCTCTAAAAACCCTTGTTTTCTTCACCTCAACCCTTTCCCTTCTCTCCCGATCGCTATCAGGAAAAAGGGTGAGCGGAGTTTTTAGAGATGCCCTTAAAATAATGTATCTTTGACTTTGTTTCTGGTTAAGTTAATAGAAAAGCTATGGAGTTGAATGGCGCTGCGAAGAACGGCAAGCACACGTTAAATAAAAGTAACCCTTACCCAGAGTTCAACCTAGGTGAGCATCTGACAAAAGAACAGAAAGATTTTTTTGAATTGAATGGTTTTATCCATTTTAAGAATTTTATTTCAAAGGAAATTGTCGGGAGTCTTTTGAAGGAAACTCAAAAAATTGAAGACGAGTGGGTAAGCCAAGGCTTCAAAATGATCAACGGTGTTCCAATAAAATACGGCATTGATATAAATGGGAAAAAAATAGTACAACGCTTCGCTTTCCTAAATCAACACAGCAGTCTGTTTGCTGATTTATTAAAAGACATTCGCCTTAAATCGCTTTTCGATTTTATAGGTACCAATGATTGCAGGATTGGGGAATCGGAAAAAGATGGTTTGGTATTCAACCACTATATAAATACAGAACAGAGCAATTACAGTCAGTTGGGCTGGCATACCGATGCGTTGCGGGATGTTTTTTACGGCCAAAAAATATTACCCATGCTAAATGTGGGTATCCACATGGACACTTCTACCACTGACAATGGAGGACTAAGACTTATCCCTGGAACACATAATCAAGGTTTACGTACGTTGCTGTTCAAAAAGTTTTATTTCCTCAGCCACAAACCTGACAAAAATGAAATTGGCTTGAACGTGGATCCGGGAGACTTGACGGTGCACGATGGAAGGTTGTGGCACCGTGTGGCGCGTTCGCCTTTTATCGGTGAAAAGAGTAGAAGGAGAGTAATGTATATACCTATTATTACCGGAAAATATCAGCCCAGAACGGAGAACAGCAAGCCGCTATTCTACCAGCGCCTAGCCTCTTTAACGAATAAGTAACTATGCCATACGCATTGCTCACAGGTGCAAGTGGGGGCATTGGCCTTTGCTTGGCGCACGAATTGGCTGCCCGAAAAATCGATTTGATTTTAGTTGCCCGATCGACCGACAAATTAGAAAGACTAAGTAGGGAAATTTCAGAAAAGTACGGAGTTAAGGCGGAATACCTAAGCCTCGACTTAAGTGAATCCACCTCGATTCCCACCCTCATCGCTTGGTTACATTCCCGATCCTTTGAAGTCAATATCCTAATCAATAACGCAGGCTATGGCCTTTGGGGCAATTTTGAAGCGACTGAATGGAAAGACCTGCAAAACATGATGCAGTTGAATATGACCACGTTGGCACATCTTTGCCACGCCATGATACCTGAACTGAAAAAACATAAGAACTCATACATTTTGAATGTTGCCAGCACTGCGTCATATCAAGCCGTGCCCACACTTGCAACGTATGCTGCCACCAAAGCATTCGTGGTTTTATTTACTAGGGGATTAAGACTTGAGTTGAAGAAAACTGGGATTTCAGTTACTTGCCTAAGTCCGGGAGCAACTTCTACCAACTTTGTTGAGCGCGCAGGTATGGAGGCCATGAAAGAACGCGCAGAGAAATTTAGCATGAAACCCGAAGTGGTAGCGAAGATTGCAATCGAGGGCATGTTTAAAGGAAAGTCTGAAATCTTGCCGGGTTTTGTCAACTGGATTTCTGTTCAGCTAACTTATTTTATGCCCAAGAGTGTTCCTGAAAAAATAGCGGCAGGACTATACAAGATCGATTGAAAGGCTATTTTGTTTTCAACACAAAAACGATGGTTCCCTTTGAGCGCTCGGGAACCTTACCAGCAGAGGTCCTAACCAGCGAATTCTTCCGAATCTCATTTTTAAGAAGCTGCTCAGCCCTTGGACTTAGCCCACGTTGTAATGTTGTGATTTGAACAATCTCACCCGTTTCATCACATTCTATTTCAAATACAATTTTTCCGTCTTCATTGTCGGGCAACTCGGGAACATTGGGTTCATCGGCCCACTCCCAGCCAGACATGGAGAGAGAAATTCCGTCACCACCACCTCCGCCACCGGGCGTACCATATAGTGCTTTTGCATCGGGCTTTCCCTGCGGGGAGCCTTTGTCTCCTGTCTTACCTTTATCATCTCCTTGACTGGCCACATCCTTACCCTTCTTGGTTTCAGAAGCAACTGCAGTAGATGCCTCCTTCGATACCTTTTTTTCTACCTCTGCCTTGGGCTTTTCAATTGTTTCTTTCGGCTTAATTACTGGTTGTTCTTTCTTTTCTTCTTTCACAGCCACGGGGCTTTCAATTTTTGAAATCACAGGAACATCGGTCTGTTCCGGCTCTTTGGATTCTTCGGGTAGCACTGACTCAACAGGCTTTGTTTCTTCTTGGGATGGCTCTTCAGTTCCGGGCTGCTCGGTTGGTTGTATGTCTCCCCCGCCTTCGCTGTCCAATCCAAAGTTGAGCTCGATTCCGTACTCAGGTAAAGGTGGGTTGGGCGCCCGCCAAGCAACTAAAAAGAATAAAAGCAGAAACAGCCCGATGTGAATTCCAAGCGAAGCCGCCAGGGCTATTTGCCTATTCTTCTTTTCCCGCTTTTGCTCTCTCGACATTTTTATTTGGGCTTGGTGGCAATGGAAACTTTGGCTTCTAACGAGGTGGCAATTCCTGCCACAAACACCATCTCGCGGGTTGGCACGCTCTCATCGATGTGCAAAACGACTACACCCTTGGCACCGGCCAACTCCTTTTTTAACTCGCCTTCCAACGTAAATTTGGTCACCTTCTTTTCATTGACAAAAAACTGTAAATCTTTGGTGACAGTAATAGAGACCTTTTGAACTTCGATGGTGCTTGCCTTACTGGACGGCAAGCTAACAGGCAGCCCAGAAGGAGTGACAAAAGAAGATGTGAGCATAAAAAAAATCAGCAGCAAAAAAATCAGATCGGTCATGGAGGCCATACTGAAAGCTGCGTCTATTTTATTTCTGCTTTGCAAATTCATACTTAACGAGGTTCTTGCAATAAATCAATAAATTCAATTGCTGAGTATTCCATCTTATTTACAACCTTGGATACTCGGGTCACCAAAAAATTGTATCCAAGATAGGCGATGATCCCAACGATTAATCCTGCAACAGTAGTGATCATGGCAGTGTAAATACCATCGGCCAATAACTTAGGGCTTACCGATCCTTCCTCTTGCGCAATGGAAATGAATGCCTGCACCATGCCGATCACAGTTCCTAAGAAACCCATCATCGGTGCTGCACCTGCCACGGTGGCTAAAACGGAAAGATTTTTTTCCAATTTGAAGAGTTCAATCTTTCCCACATTCTCGATGGCTGCCTCAATGTTTTTTAGCGGGCTTCCGATACGCGCAACGCCTTTTTCAATCATTCGGGCAACCGGAGTGTCGTGTTGGCTGCAGAGCATCTTAGCCCCTGCAATATCTCCTTTCAATACCAATTCTTTTATTTTTCCAATAAAAGCGTCCGGATTTTCGTTTGCTTTATTGATCGTTCGGATTCTTTCAATAAAAATATAAATCGCAAAAAATAAAGAGAGTGCGATTGGAATCATTAACGGCCCACCCGCCAGTGTCAACTCCCAAATGGTTATCGTTTGATCGGGACTGGTTGGCTGAGTAACAATTTGTGCTAGCATCATACTTAAAAAGTTAAAAAAATAGGAGCTCAAAATTAAAGCCAAAAATTATTGCTTCGATTTGTTGCCCGACTCAAAAAAGTTCAATAGCGAATGACCCAAACGGCATTACCATAGTCCGCTTTTACTACGTTCGCCTGAGACTGCGCTGCATCAAAGGAGTCATAATCTCCGATGGCAAGCCGATTGAACTTCCATTTCCCGAATGGGGGAATAAGTTTAGAACTAACACCTTTTGCACTTAGCTTCTTTGCGTAATCCATGGTCAAGTCTGCATCCACCGCACTAGATATAACTACATAGAAACGTTTGGTTGGACTAGATAGTACTTCAATCGTGCCTTCTTTCGGCTTTGCATTTGCTACGGCTTCGGCAGCCAATCGCTGGCGCTCTTCTTCCTGTCTCAAGTTGGCCAATCGAACTGCTTCCTCTTGGGCTTTCTTAGCTTCTTGTTTTGCCTCTTGTTCTTGCTTAGCTTTTAGGTTGCTAGGCACAACCACGTATTTCCAAACTAAAAACGCTGCCGTGAGAACCACCAAGCCAATAATTAACGCAATGAACACCGGAGCTTTTGACTTGGGTTTCTCTTCTGGAATATAGTTACTGGCTTCATGACGGGGAAATTCTTCAACCTCTTCTTCAGTAGCGAATTCCTCCATCAAAGGAGAATCTTGTTGGGTTGCATTGTCAAAGCCCTGGTCTGACTTGTCCAAAGGCCTATAGTCCAAATCGGGCAAACCAAAATCATCTTCACTTTTAGTTGGATTCTTGTTTTCCTCGTCTCCATTACTATTTGCCATAGGTTTGAATTTTAGCTTTAAAATACACTACAAGTAACGCAATTTATTGCAAATATGCCACTTAAAAGCTCCAAGTCAACCCGGCCATCGCCTGAAAACCACGCACTGGATAGTAAAGGTATACTTGGTATTGATTATCTAAAATATTGTTGGCTTTTACAAAAACTGAAAATTGTGACGACACGACATAGCTCGCTTTCACATTCAAATCCGCGGCTGGGCTAATGGTAACTGTCTTGAGCACACTTGGAAAAGGTGGTTCAACTGCCAATGCCTTCATACCACCTTGCAATATAAAATCTACGTCCAGTAGAATCTTGTTGTAAATATTATAAGAAGAAATGAAGCTGACCCGATAGGTCGGCCGATGCCACGCCTCCAAAACTTTATCAGTAGAATACGCAAAATAATCTCCTCTCAATATGGCTTTTACTTTATCGGAGCCCGACAGACTAAACTCCCCAAATAAGTTGAAGCGCTGCGTATTTCCTTGGTCGTAGACAACCGCAAAACGTTCACCCCGCCCAATCAAGTTTTGATAAAAGTAAAGGTTCTTAAAATTTGCCGTAGATACTCCCCCATTGAAGGCAATTTTACGCAGCATCTTGATTTTAAAGCCACCCAAAAATTCGATGGTGCGATTGGTATGGTTGAGAAGCACGTTTTGATCGATCCAACTATTTTTGCGCGCAAATTTCTGCAATGATACTTTGTCCATGTCGCCAGCAAGCGATGCATACGCTTGTATGGCAGAGCTAAGTTCGTAGCTGGCCTGAATATTCGGATAAATATTCAACGATTTTACCGTGCCCAACGTATCATTTTGAAAAGCCGTGTTCACACCAACACACAATACTAAGTTTTGAATAGGCGAAAATTGGTAGGCAGGTTGTATTTTGAAAAGATGCCTTGATCGAGCAGGCTGAGGCTCAAACTTTCGAGTTATCAAGCTGTAGTCAGCATTGAAAACAAACTTCCCGCTTCTTCCAAACTGATAACCAGACTCAAAATTTAAAGTCTGTTCATTTTCACTGGAATTGAAGTTGTCTTTTAAATATGAAAAGCCACCGCTAAGTCGGTAATTAAGTTTAGAAGTAGATTTACTCCCTATATCTGCGCCCAAACTAAAAGTAGAATAAGATTGACTAGCCGCATCCCCTTTAAACACGTCTGGAAGTTGACCGTAGAATTTGTTATTCCAATTTTCGAAAGAGAGAAAGCCACCGCCTACTAACTTTTGCCCGAAGCCTCTGGCAAAAACCTTTAGTTGGGTTGAACCACTGGCCGAATTTCCAGCATCGACCGGGCCGCTTCCATAACTGTGATGGAATAACTTTGCCCCGAAGAATTTATTTCGGTCGCGTTTGTTGGTAATGTATCCCTCCAGATAGGGCGAAGCATAGTTTCCATAACCTCCGCTTATGTAATTGCTAAAGATTTTATTAATTGGCTCAGCCTTTAGTTTCAGCGGGCGAATAGCTGGGTTATACTCGGGCGAGCGGAAGGGCACATTTGCAAGCTCGTACTTTATCTCGGGCTTAATTGGTTCTACAGGCCGAGGCGAAACCTTTTCGAAGTTACGCTCGGCTTTTGGCAATGTTATCTGTTTGCTTTTCACAATTTCTATCTCCACTTTCTCGATCTCTCCTTGATCTTGCGCATGGAGGTTTGCAGCGATGATTGACATGAGAACAGCAAAAAAAATCTTGCCCTTGCCACCTAGTGCGCAAAATAAATTCCACTTCGCTATTTGTAGTCTAATTGTCATTCGATGTAGTATCTGCTTCTGCTTTTCTCAATTTCCCCAAGTCAGTTTGGTCTAGTTTTGCGAGGCGATCCTTCGCAATGGTTTTGACACTCTCCAACGGAAAGTTGTCTACCAATGATTTCAATACAGCTTTTGCATTAAACGAATCACCCGTGGCCAAAAAATTATCGGACAACAGCAGATAAGATTTTCCTACCCATTCGGTGTAAGACGAGAACGTTGAATTCAAACTCACTAGGGTGAGATAACACTGGTTGTGGTCTTTCGACAAATAGAATACCTCACCCAACAGATATTTTGCTTCGGCACCGTACTCGTCTTGAGCCGAATTGAGGGTACTCAAAAATTCATCTTTGGCCGTTTCAAAATCGCCTTTTTCTTTTGCGATTTTTCCGAGATATAAAGAAGCTTTATTGGAAGCCCCAGCGCTGGCACTTCCACCCATTAAAATATTTTCAGCAAATACTTTTGATGAGTCATATTGTGCCAGTAAAAAATACGATTCCATCAACCCGTTCCACGCGGCAAACTGCTCCTTCTTGTTTCCTGCAACTCTTGAAAGTTGTAGAAATTGAGGAATTGCTTTATCAAACCTTCCACTCTTAAACTCCAACTCAGCAATGCGGCCAACTACCTTGTTTGCAAATGGCAATGCTTTGTCTTTACTAAGTAGATAATATATTTCCAGCGCTTTTTGAATATCTTTTGTGCGGTAATTGGCCTCCGCCAGATAGTAGGTTGCCTCGGGCACTCTCGTGCTCTCGCTGTATTGCCTGGTATAAGAGGTCAAACGCTCAATGGCCCTTACATAATCCTGATTAAAGTATAGATTCTTCGCGGCTTCAAATTCCACCAATTCGATTCCTTGAGCGTCTGGATTTGATGATTTATATCCGGCAAGATACTTGTCAAATTCGGCTGACCTTCCCGCCAAGGTTAAGGATTCTTGAAGAGGCAACAACGCATCTTTCCCTGCCGGGTGGTTGGGATATTTTGTTAACACCGTGATGTAATCATCCGCTGTCTTATCGAAATCCTTAAGATTATAGTAGCAGGCAGCTCTTCGCGTAAATGCATAAGGGGCAAAACGAGAAGCCGGAAACGATGACAATAATCTTGAGTAGCCAGCAACAGCTGCAGCATAATTTCCTTGTTCGAAATCCAATTGTGCCTTTTGATAGAGTACCTCATCGATAAACCTCGATTGTGGGTAATTCTTAACCACTAAGTCAAATTCGCCAGCGGACTCGGTATATTTTCGCTGTATACCCAAGATCACCCCTATTTGAAGATGTGCATAATCAACATCTGCGGCCTGAAAATTTATTGCTTTTCGATAATTTGCCAATGCAGCATTGTAATCTTTGGAAACATACTGGCAATCTGCCAATCGCATTATGCCGTCCGATAAATTAAGTTGTTCGTTAGTAGACTTGTTTGCAAATTCCTTAAAGTTAAAAAGCGCTTGCTCATATTGGTGAAGATTGAAATGGGCATAGCCTAGGCCATATCTTGTTTTCAAAATAATTTTACTGTTCATATAGCCCGGAAGCGCGATTACTTTTTGATAGTGCTGGACGGCCAACTCATACCGCTTTAGAATAGAATTAGCTTCTCCATTCCAAAAATTTGCCTCCGCAAAGTAATCTTGGTCAATCGAATTGGTAGCGGACTTAGCAAAAAATTGAACCGCCTGCGGGTATTCTTCTTTGTTAAATAAATCAAGCCCCTTGAGCAAGGTTGCTTTTTGGTACGCTCTATCGATTGCTACGCCCCGCTTTGGCAGCGATTCAATATACTCGATAGCTTTGTTATAGTTGTTTGCGTTTACGTAAGCTTGCGCCAATAGTTCTTTCACTTCAATGGCATGATCACTTTGCGGAAATCGTTTGAGCATTTTTTCAAATTCCGAAATAGACTGATCGGGCAGGCCCAGGTCATACGAGATTTTGGCGACTTGAAAAGAAGATTCCTCTACCAGTTTTTGATCGGGCAAAAACATGCGGGCAATGCCAAACGAGATTAGTGCCTTGTCTTTCTGCTCTTTCTTTAGATACAGCAAACCAAGGTAGTAGGCTGAATAAAATCCAATAGAGTCTCCATCGCTGAACGATGACTTCAAATACTTGAATGCATCGTCATCTTTGCCGGTCAAGAATGCAGAATATCCGGCTCTTAGCAAAACCCCCTTGTCAGCCCCTTCTGTTTTGTCCTTCAAATAAGCCGAGTATGCCGACAATGCAGCCTGATTATCACCCTTTTGGTAAAATGCTTCCGCAGCAAGCAACGAAATCTCTTCCGCATTAGTGATCCCCTCTTTGGCGGCCACTTGCGTGGAATAACTCAATAACTCATCGTATTTCTTTTGTTTATAATAAACATTCGCCAGCAGGTAGGGAACAACCTTTGCGTAACTTTCATTTTGTTCTGCTCTTTTTAGATCGATCTGCGCGTTTTCAAAATCGCGTTGGCTATATTCGATAAAGCCGGCATAGTAGCTGGAGGCTGGCCCGTATTGACCGCCTTGCGATTTAATATAGTTGAATTGACTGAGCGCATCCTTCAGCATTTTTTGATTGAAAAGGCTATATCCTGATCGGAAGTGCGACACATTTTGCTGGTCGGTGGTGAGTGTTGCATAATCCAGTTTAGAATAATAGCCGGCTGCCTTTTGGTAATTTTTTTCGCGGTAGAAGAAGTTGGCCAGATCAAAATTTGCCAACACGGCTTTAGGATGGTCGGGATAACTTGTATTGAACTCCGAAAAGAGCTTCTCCGCATCCAAATGAAATAAATTCAGCGCACAATAGGCCAAGTAATATTCGGCCTCAATGTGTCGTAAAGTCTTTTCTTCGCTTGATGAAATAAATTCAGTAAAATTTTCGCGTGCGCCACCGAACTGATTTTTTTCAAGCAAATCGATCGCTGACTTATATAGCCGTTCCTGTTTTTGTTGAGAAAATAAATCTTGTGCTTGCACCGCACCCGACAGCCGCACCAACAAAAAACACACTAACGCTATCCTCATGAAAAGCTTTTTCACAGAACAGCAAAAAAAGAATGTTATTGTACTACCCAGCTCAAAAAATATCATCGCGTGCAAAAAATAATAGACTTACACGACTTCAAAGCTAGCAATAACTTGACAATACCTACTAATTTATACAATAAGACGCGCGGTATTGAACTAGCTCCACTACGCAATTTTAGTTGAGCTAAACAATCCTAACTATCAATAGATCAATTTAAACACTAGCTCTTTCAATATCTGGCTTTCATCTTCACTTCCAACATTAACTCCCTTCAGTTTTAAATCAGCTTGCTTCAAAAGGGAAATATTTCTCAGCACTTGATCCAGGTTGAATCGTTGCAAAGCACTGTTGTAATCTTTTACTCCGTAAGGGCTAATCTTCAATGCCGCTACCAAACCTCTTTCACTTCGGTCGGACGCAGAAAATGCTATCAACAGCTTACTGAAGAATGAGAATAAAAAGGCAACCAAGGGAATGGCCGGGTTCTTTTTTACATTGCCTTCAAAGTAATTTAAGATTTTGGCGAGTTGCAATCCGTTCTTCAGGATCAACGCCTTTTGCAATTCGAAGATGTTGTATTCGCGGCTGATGCCTACTTTGTTCATTACTTCGGTCGGAGAAATCATTTCGTTCTGGTCTGCTCCAATCAAAACCTTGTCAATTTCATTGGCCAGTCTGTTCAAATCGTTCCCCACATATTCGGTTAGAACTCCTATCGCGCCATCCTCCATCTTAAATCCACGTTCCTTCACGTAAGCCGCAATGAAATCACCAAGTTGATTTTCGTATGGTTTCTTAAAAGTAGCGGAGGTGGTCAACTGATCTACTTTTTTGCCCAATTCTTTGCGCTTATCCAACGTTTTATGTTTGTGGCATAGAACCAATATAGTAGACGACAGCGGCCGATTAAAGTAATCTAACAGCAACTTGGCTCCGGCTTCTTTTTGAAGGTCAGGTATATCTTGTGCTTCCCGCACGATCACCACCTGCTTCTCGGCCATCATTGGAAACCGCTTCGCATTGGTCAGAATTACATTTGCAGGCGAGTCCTTCCCATACAAAATAACTTGGTTAAAACCCTTTTCACTTTCGGTTAAAGCATTGGCTTCTATGTAGTTGGCTATCAAGTCAATATAGTAAGTCTCTTCACCTTGCAAAACATATACGGGAGAGTATTTTTTGGCTCTAAGATTAGCCATGATTTCTTTTGCTGCTGCATCCATTGGCTACCGAATTCTTTTTTTGTCTGCTAAATCAAATGCTGTGATGGCACCCACAATCACGCCCGCCAAATGCGATTCCCAAGATACGCGGGAGTCCGTTGGCAAGACTCCGTAAAATATCCCACCGTAGGCAATTATTACTGCAATAGAAATTAAAAGCGAAAGAAAATCTTGCCGCAGCAAACCAAAGAAAATCAGGAAAGAGGCCAGTCCATAAATCAACCCGCTTGCACCAATATGATAGGAAACTCTGGGGCTAAAAATCCAGACCAAGATATTGGTAAATAGATAACACCGAAAGAAAACAATTGCACCGATCCGGTCGTAAAAGAAAAACAATAACGTCCCTAAAAATAGCAGTGGGAACGTGTTGGATATCAAGTGCATGTAGCTGCCATGTACCATAGGCGCAGTAATAATGCCGAGTAGTCCCAAAATGCTCCGCGGCTTGATTCCTAAGAAGCCCAAATCAATTTGGTAGAAGAACTCGATACTAAACGTGAGCCACATGATAAAAACCAACCTTAATGGAATGGACGCGCTTTCGAAAATACTTTTTGGCTGTGGCATCAAATAGAATTTGCAGATGCCGAAAATTACGAATTAACTAACAGGAATAGATTACTTTTTTTGACATGCTATTTCTTATCGGCAGGGTTCAATATCATGGGCAGCGTGATCAGCTTGGCCTCCTGCTCTCCTATCGATCTCATCCCCAACAAACCGCCCGAAGATTCAGCGGTTTTCTGTGCGATCTCCAACAAGCTTTGATAAAACGCAACGGCAAATTGTTTATTTAACTTTGGAAAGACGTCATTTAGCCCCTCCAATTCGGTAGAAATGATAAGCCCGCGCTCAATGGCTTTTTGGGGATATGTTTGAACGATTATTTTAAATTTGTCCTCAAAGTCTTTTGCCATTTCGCGATAAAATTCAGTCAATCCAGATTTGTCTTGGCTTCGATTTTTTTGGCTCCATTCAATGGCCTTTTCAATTTCCTTTCGATCGATATCGTCATCTGCCCCTGCAATCAAGATGCACACCAACAAGGGCGCTTTCAGCATTAACTCAAGTTCGGAAGCAGGCAGACCTTTAAATTCCCGTATCATAACATATATTTATATTGTTAACGTAAATTTGATGTAAAAATTTGCACTTTAACGTTAATAAATAAATCAGTTTAATCACTTTTAATCAAAGAGCCAACGGATGTACGAAAAAGAGCCAATAAAAGTATTTGTAGTGGAGGATGACATTGCTTATTCGAAGTTCCTGAAATATGTTCTTGAGCTAAACCCAGACATTGAACCAGAGTTTTTTTCTACTGGAAATGATTGTTTGAAAAACCTGCACAAAAAACCTTCTGTGATCACCTTGGACTACTCATTGCCAGATATGGCGGGGGAAAAAGTATTAAAGGCGATTCGCGATTTTGACCCTGACGTGAGCGTAATTATCATTTCTGCCCAGGAAAAAATTGGCACAGCCGTTGACTTGCTAAAGAGCGGTGCTTTTGATTACATTACCAAGGACGAGGAAGCGAAGGATCGCATCCTAAATTCCATTAAAAATGCCCGTAACAAATCCTCACTTATTCGTGAAATAGGTAGGTTGCAACAGGAAATTTCAGTGAAGTATGATTTTGAAAAGAGCATTGTTGGCAACAGCCCGCCAATCAAGAAGGTTTTTGAAAATATAGAGAGGGCCATACGAACCCAAATAACCGTTTCAATAACAGGTGAAACAGGTACAGGTAAAGAGCTGGTGGCTAAAGCAATACACTATAACTCTACAAGAAAAAACAAGCCTTTTGTGGCGGTGAATGTGGCGGCCATCCCAAGAGAATTGATTGAGAGTGAGTTGTTTGGTTACGAGAAGGGCGCGTTTACAGGCGCACTTCAAAAAAGGATTGGAAAATTTGAAGAGGCAGAAGGCGGCACATTATTCCTTGATGAAATAGGTGAAATGGATATTAGCCTGCAAGCGAAATTGCTGCGCGTACTTCAAGAAAAAGAGTTGACGAGAATTGGCAGTAATCAAGTACAAAAACTGGATGTACGCATATTAGTAGCAACTCACCGAAATTTACAAGAAGAAGTAAAGGCAAAAACCTTTCGCGAAGATTTGTATTACCGCTTGCTGGGTTTACCCATCCACCTCCCTTCGTTGCGCGAAAGAGGGCAAGATATTATTTTGCTCGCGAAGCATTTTTTGGACCATTTTACCAAGGACAATAAAATGCCAAAAATTAAGATCAGCGAAGAGGCACAAACAAAACTTTTACGATATCCCTTTCCAGGGAATATTCGGGAGCTGAAGGCCATCATTGAGTTGGGTTCTGTGTTATGCGATGGCACCGAGTTGCGGGCTCAGGATATTTCATTCAATAGCCTTTTAAACACAGATTCTTTTTTGTTAAAAGAAAGCACATTACAAGAATATGTCTATCACATCATCAGAAGCTACTTAAAAAAGTACAACGATAATGTTTTAGAAGTTGCCAAACGCCTCGATATTGGCAAATCATCGATCTATCGGTACCTGAAAGAAATGGAGCAGGCGGGAATTTGATCATGAAGACGCTAAAAAGCTACGTTCGGAATGGGGGTTTTTACAAATCTGTGGTAGAAGATGGCTCTGACATCATCTTTATCATAGATTATAACGGGATCATTTCGTATGTCAATCACTCTGTCAAAGAAACACTGGGATATCGCCCGACTGAGTTGACCGGGAAAAATTTTTTCGATTACATTCTCCCTGCAACACTTCCGGAATTCAAAGTGACTTTCAATCAATTGAAAAAAAGACGTTACCAAGAATCCGTTGAGTTTCGATTTTTATGCAAGGATCTATCCTATCGTTACATAGAGTTTAACTCCATCAATTTAAAGCAGAAAGATAAAATTGAGGGGTTTATTCTAGATTGCCGCGATATCACACAGCGCAAGAAAGACTCAGAAGAGCTGCAGCGGGCACAAAAAGCCAAAGAACAATTTTTGGCAAACGTCAGCCACGAAATTCGTACTCCTATTAACGGTATCTCTGGCATGGCCACTCTGCTTGGGAATCGCCCGAGTGAAGAAGAACAAACCATCTACTTAAATGCGATTAAAAGTGCGGCAGATAACTTGAAAGTAATCATCAATGACATTCTTGACATTGCTTCCATCGAATCGGGAAAATTGAAATTTGAAAAGATAGGATTTAATGTCAATGAGTTGTTGCAGTCGCTGATTGGAACCTTCAATCATCAGGCAAAGGAGAAAAAAATCCAATTAGTATTTCAACTGGAAAAAGAGGCTAACCAAATCGTTAGTGGAGACCCTGTACGGTTGAATCAAATCTTGATCAATCTGATAAGCAATGCCATAAAATTCACACAGTCGGGGTCGATCTACGTAACCTGTTCGGTGCACAAGAAAACCAAAAATAAATACGTTTTACAATTTGAAGTTTCTGATACTGGAATCGGAATTCCTGAAGACAAGCTGAAGACTATTTTCGAAAGCTTTAGCCAAGCCGATGCAAGCGTAACCAGAAAGTATGGAGGAACTGGGCTTGGACTGACGATTGTAAAACAGTTAGTGGAGTTGCAGGGCGGTAGCATTTCAGTAAGAAGTACCCTTAAAAAAGGTTCTACTTTCTCTGTTCTTTTACCCTACCAAAAAAGTAGTCTTCAACAGCTAAGCAAGAATGATTTTACCAACGGCAGGCAAGCGAAGAAAGTGCTTTCGGGTCTTCGGGTATTGTTGGTTGAAGATAACGACATCAACCGACTTTATGCGGTAAGTATATTGAAGAACTGGAGTTGCTTGGTGGAGACCGCTGAAAACGGAGTTGTGGCAGTCGAGAAAGTGAAGAAAGAGCTGTTTGATGTTGTCTTGATGGATGTTCAAATGCCGGTGATGGATGGATTTGAGGCCACCAAAAATATCCGGGCATTGGCAAAGTCAAAAAACCAGATTCCAATCATTGCGCTTACTGCCAACGCCACGCAAAAAGATACTGAAAAGTGTTTAGGTGCGGGGATGGATGAATGCATTTCAAAGCCCTTCACGCCCGATGATCTTTTTAATATCCTCAAAAAAATTTTTAAGGAAAAATCTCGTTTAAGAACAGCGCAGCCAAAAAAATATATTCCTTCTTTTGATTTAAGTTATTTGAAAAAAGTCACAAATGGAAATCAGAAATTTATTCAAGAACTAGTTGTCACGTTTTTAGAAACGCTGCCAAAAAGCATCTTGGATATTAAAACATTTACCCATGAAAAAGAATGGGATCAACTGGCGCGCGCTGTCCATAAGATAAAGCCATCGATTACGTTGATGGGACTTCATAATGCGAAAGAACTAGCGGTATTAATTGAAACCAACTCACGACTTAACAGTATTCCCAGAGACTTTGCTGTGTCGGTAAATGATTTCTGCACTGTCCTTGAAAATTCGTTGGATGATCTGCGCAAAATGGAGTTCTAATTTTGATTCATCACTACCAACTTTCTATATATTGGCAATTTTCCCTCGGCTCCAATTAGTACGAAGTAAACACCATTGATCAACCCAGATACATCGACTGTTACCACACCGTTCGCGGAATTTTCAAAGTTACCTTTCTGAATAAAAATTCCACGTTGGTCGGCAATCTTCCAGACATATCCAATAGGGAAATTTCCGGGCAAAGCGAAGTTGAATTTTCCATTGGCCGGGTTGGGATAGATTTGGAGATCGTTCATGTCTGCAGTTTGACTGGTTGGTTCAATGCCAACAATAATAGATCCTTCCTTGTAAGGAGCTTTCAAAATTGTGCTTTGCAAAATCTCACCTGTGTTCTTATCCTGTACAAAACCAATCAACCACAAATTATTAGATTTTAAATTCGGTACATTTATCTCAATCTCAGTTGCTGGTTGTGGTCTCACTGCAACTTGCCCGATAGCAAACGGCTGATTAATTGTAATTCCGTCAGGCTTGGTTGCATCGCTGCCATACAATAGTTTACGAAGCACATTTTTAAAGACTCCCGCTGACGTTACTACATTGTCTTCAACCAGTGCTACCTGAGCTATTAGCGGGGAGTTCACGATCGTGTCAGCGGTTAATGTCATCTGAACGTTTATGAAATTCTTTTTGCCTGTAGCAATGGTATCCAATTTCAACCTGAACTTGGGCGATGTCAGTGCACGCCTATCTATTTCAATATTGTTAAGATTTGTAGTTGTTCCATCAAATTTTGAATTCCGCTTGTTTATTCCATCCATGAAAGTTTTTGGAGGAGTCGAAACTCCGAAACTCTGTGCACGGGCGTTAGAATTGTCGTTAACTAACGAATCACTTGAACTTGAAGAAAAACTCATGTGATATTGAATACTATTAAAATCTGTTCCATCCGGTGGCCGCAAATTTATTTCATTGCTGTATAGCGTATTCAAATAGTTGTCGATGCTCACAAAAGATGAATTAGTGAAATGTTCTGCCAAAACAACTCTTTGTTTATCACCTACAAAAACATCATCAAACGCAAATCCATCATATCCTAAAGCTGGCTGCCTTACAGCATTCTTGTCATTGCTAGCAAAAGCCAAACGAATCCTAACTTGACCCCTTTTGGTTGCATCAACCATGTCTAAGTTAAACCGGCCATTCAACCATTTTTTAGTTTCGTCAGTCCAACCATATTGCCCTACCGATTGTTGGCCGGGATTTGATACTATAGTGGCATTTGGGGGATACCAGTTTATCCCTTGATCTCTCTGAGGCAATCCGGCTAGCGGCCCAACAATCGCCCACGTTTGCCCCCCGTTTGTAGAATACTGAAGTACGACTCCGTCCAAATTCCTTTCGGAGTCTGACCAAAAGTTAAGTGATATCATTGGTCGCTTCAATTGGCGAAGATCAAAACAAGGGCCATTTATGAATGACGATTCGTTGTCAAAATAAGTTGGCTGCGCATTAGCCGTTTGATTGAATCCAGTCCACCAAGCGTTTGTACCCGAAGCCGCTGTTTTAATATACGAGCCATTTGGCATGCCATACTGCCAACTGAACGGGCTGCGGACTATTGGAAAAATACCTGGTGCGCTTAATCGAAGACCTTCTTCTACCCAACCACCATTAGAAGCCTCAAAGTCATTAAAATACCCAGTCAATGATGTAGGAGTTACAGTTGCTCCTCCCGGAAGAATCGACACCGGTTCCAACGGGCTTGCGTTATTGCACCCGTCATTTGTCTTTACGGAAAGCATCGCGTTGAATACTCCCTTGAAAGCATACCCGTGCGCTGGTTTTTCAATGGTTCCGAATGTATTTGTTACCAAATCATTCAATATAGTACCAGCCGGCACATCTATAAGTTGATTTCCATCCCCAAAATTCCAAGAGTAGAGTATAACTGTGCTAATTCCTGCAACCACTTTTTGTTCAAACCTAGTTGTATCGTTAGTGCAGATGGAAGCCCATTCAAAGTTTACTATAGGTTGATTTCCGACTCGTAGTGAAAAAGGAGCACTTACCTTTGAACAACCTCTATTTGTGTTAGCTCTAACCGTGACGTTGTAAATACCTGGGGTTGTATATCTTTTGCTTGGGCTTGGCGTGGTTGTTGTGCTCGTTGCACCCATATCTCCAAAATTCCAAAGATAATCGCTAATAACACTTCCGAAGGTATTGGCGACCGATGACTGATTGGTGAAGACTACATCATTCACGACACAGTTATTCGCGGAGCTGAATTGTGATACTGGACTTGGTAAAATCTTAACGCTGCGA
>Ga0226658_10000561_pt1 | contig 18724 bp, 15 predicted proteins | sample OliLak19BULKMAT1_FD_169091 | JGI IMG/M metagenome (GOLD analysis project Ga0226658, IMG submission 169091) | Freshwater microbial mat bacterial communities from Lake Vanda, McMurdo Dry Valleys, Antarctica - Oligotrophic Lake LV.19.BULKMAT1 (v2)... | ecosystem: Environmental > Aquatic >... | reverse complement strand
GTTTTGTTCGCTCTCAGTTTGGCTACCCACTTTGCAGGCTCCCAATATTGAACTTGGCTATCGTGCAAGCCAGTTGTTACCAATAGATTTGGATAATTCTTTTTCTCTACATTATCATACGGAGAGTAAGAAAGCATATAGACATACTGCTCTTTCTTGTTCGGATTGCCCCACTCTTGCCATTCACCTGTTGTCAATGGAATGGTTTCGTCTTCCATAGTATTGATCACATCTACAAACGGAACATCAGCAACTATACCTTTGTACAAATCAGGGCGCATGTTGGTGATGGCACCCATTAATAAACCACCGGCACTGCCGCCATTTGCAAACAACTTATTTTTGGCAGAATACTTTTCTTTGATCAAAAATTCAGATACATCTACGAAGTCGTTGAAGGTATTTTTCTTTTTCATCATTTTGCCATCTTCATACCATTTGCCGCCCATCTCTTGCCCACCGCGGATGTGCGCCATTGCATACACAAAACCTCGATCTAACAGACTCAATCGGCTCGAACTAAAGTAAGCGGGCATGCTTGCCCCATAAGAGCCGTAGGCATACTGAAAGCAGGGATTGCTTCCATCTTTTTTAAATTTGTCTTTGCGATAAACAATAGACACAGGTACTTTTACACCATCGCGAACGGTCGCCATCACACGTTCAGTTTGGTAGTTGTTGCGATCAAAGCCGCCCAACACTTCTTGTTCTTTCAATAACTTTTTTTCATTAGAAGCCATCCCGTAGTCGTATTGAGAAGAAGGTGTGGTCATAGATTGATAATAATATCGAAGCGTACTGCTTTTTGGGTCAGGGTTGTTGCCAATGCCTGCCACGTACGCAGCTTCCCCAAAGTCGATGCTGCGCTCAGACTGGTCAGCCCATTTGATGAGTCTGATCTTCACTAAGCCTGCAAATGTTTCTTGTATCGCTAAGTAGTCTGTAAATAGTTCATAGCCTTCCAAGAATTTATCTTCCCGATTTGAGATTACATCTTTCCAATTTTCTTTTCCTGTTTTTCCTTCAACGGTTTCGGCCAACCGATAATTGGTAGCATCAGCATTGGTGCGGATGTAAAACTTACCGTTGATGTGATCGACTGAATATTGGACGTTGTCTTTGAGTGGTTCAAAAACAGCGAGCGTTGCTTTGGGGTTATCGATTTCCATATAGCGCACCGCAGAGGCATCGGTTCTTCCCGACTGAACTATCAAGAATTTCTTTGAGCGAGATTTGCCGATGTAGGAGTAGAGGGTCTGGTCTTTTTCTTCGAAGATCAACACATCTTTATCGGTAGAAGTGCCAAGCTCGTGCTTGTAAATTTTATCAGGTCGAAGTGTAGTTGGGTCTTGCTTGGAATAGAAAACGGTTTTGTTATTGTTGGTCCATTCAAAGTTGCCGGTGGTGCCGGGAATTTTATCGGTAAGCATCTTGCCTGTTTTCATGTCTTTGAACGAAAGCATATAGAACCTTCTTCCTACCGTATCTATGGCTAGCACGGCAGTGTTATGGTCTGGGCTTGCGGAAGCAAACATGCTGAAGTATCCGTGCCCTTTGCCCAACTTGTTTCCATCGGCAATGATTTCTTCTGTTGCTTCCAACGAGCCTTTCTTTCTGCAGTAGATGGAATATTCTCCCCCTTCTTCGGTGCGAGAGTAATAATAGTAGTCGTCAATTTTGTAGGGAACGGATTCATCTTTCTCTTTGATGCGACCTTTCATTTCGGCAAACAGTTTTTCTTGAAAGGCGTTGGTGTGCGCCATCATCGTATCGAGATAGGCATTTTCGGCTTTTAGGTAATTGACCACGGCAGTATCTTCGCGATTGCGCAGCCAGAAGTAGTTGTCGATGCGTTTGTCACCGTGTTTGGAAACAATTTCTTTGGGTTGGATGGCTGCAATGGGTGCGTTTACAGATGGGTATTTTGTTTCTGGAGTTGGCTTGCAGTTGATTAGAACGATAGCTAACAGTAAAATGGAGAGTATGTGTTTCATCGAGTTTATTTTTAAGGTGTTGATTAATTTCGAACTGGTGATTGCGTGAGGGATTGAAGCGGAAATCCTTTTGACCTCACCCCTTTCCCCATTTCCAGAAGAGAGGGGAGTGCAGACTCTTGATTAGCTTGACCCGCTGCAATTGAAAAACGGTGAGGGCAAAAGATTGTAGCGAAAAGCCCGACCCCGTGCGCCTCGCAGGGGACACGCCCCCAAAAAAATGTTTTCATTAATAAGTTGGCATAGATGTATCAATCTCTTTTGCCCAGGCCAAAATGCCGCCTTTGAGATTGTAGAGATTGGTGAAGCCGTGATTGATCTCCAACCACTTTACCATATTGCCGCTACGTGAGCCGCTTCGACACTGAAGAATAACCTGCGTATCCTTTGAAATTTTATCTACGCTATGCGGAATGTCTCCCTGCGGAATGAGCTCGCCATCGAGATTACAGATGTCGTACTCGTACGGCTCGCGCACATCAATCAATTGAAAACTGGCGTTGGAATCTTTGAGGGCTTTGAGTTCTTGTACCGTTACTTCTTTCATAGCTTCTTTGGTTTTGGGAGGAGGATTACAAAAGTCATCATAATTGATCAAACCGCTAACATTTTTTCGTTGATTTTTTTGCGGGATTTGGATAAGTTGTGTTTCTAAAGTGATGGAATCAAACAGCACTAATTTGCCAGCAATGGGTTGCCCGAAACCACACATTACTTTCAGCGCTTCATTGGCCTGGATGCACCCGATGATACCCGGCAAAACACCCAACACACCACCTGCTTCGCACGAAGGTACTGAATCAGGAGTGGGCGGAAGGGGATAAAGATCGCGATACGTTGGACTTTCCTTATAATTGAAAACAGCGACCTGGCCTTCGTACCGAAAAATGGAGCCGTAGACGAGTGGAATATTTAACAGTACTGAAGCATCGTTGAGCAAATAGCGGGTTGGAAAATTATCGGTGCAGTCCACGATTACATCAACGGCTTTTAAGATTTCTAGTGCATTGTTGGAATTGAGTTTTTGATCAATGGTTTGAAATTTAACATTTGGATTAAGGCATTTTAGTTTTTCACCAGCAATGGTCGCTTTTAGTTTATCCAAATCATCGACTGAGTAAAGTATTTGGCGTTGTAAATTTGATAAGCTCACTACATCGTGGTCGATGATTTTTATTTCGCCCACACCCGCGGCAGTTAAGTATTGCAACACCGCGCAGCCTAGGCCGCCAGCGCCTACGACTGCAACCTTTGATTTTTTTAATTTTAGTTGGGCTTCTATGCCGAAATCTGGCAAGACAAAGTGGCGGCTGTAGCGGAGGGATTCTTCGGGGGAGAAGGGGGTGGACATCTACTTATGAAGTCTAAGCTTAGGGATAAACTTAAAATCTTTTGTATTGTAGGTAAAGAATTCCAAATCAGTTTTAAGAACTGTAGCTGCGATGAGGCAATCTGGCAATGCAAGGCCGTGACTAAGTTTGTACGTTTCGAGCAATTCAAATGATAAACTTGTGATGGTAGGAAAAAATAGGATGACACTTAACCTTTTGAGCTTTTTGATAATCGTAAGTAGATCGGATTTAGTGGTCGCACCTGCAATGAGCTTTAGCTTTGAGATGGCCGATAGCATTATATTCTCTAAGCCTATCTCTTCTTCGAGTTTAATTTTGGTGATCGTATGCTGCAATGATTTCAAATCGAAGTAATCGATCATCACATCGGTATCGCAGATTATTTTTGTCTCCGCCATGCCTCTGTTCTCAATTTCTTGGCATCGAGATTTTTACCCGTAAAAATAGCGTTAAGCTGTTTCACATCGATTGAGCTATCACCACGAATTACGGGAATATTGTTTATGTACTCGTATCCGTTTTTATTGATCACTGCCTTCTTGTGAGAGGCAATCTTAAAATCAAAATACTTAGATAGGCTTTTCAATATTTCTAAGGTTTTGGAATCTTTATATTTTATGATTCCCTCTTTCATTTTGATGTAGCTTTTGAGTTAACAGCATCCAAAGATAATGAGAAAATTCATTTAATGCTGCCCGATTTTGTGACTCACCCCCTCTCTACTTCGCCTGCCTGCACTTAGCCGCTTCGGCAAAGGCAGGTATGAGAGGAGATACGCTCGACCTTAAAGTGGCATTTAACTTAGCGTTTTTACTGTGACTATTGACAACGCCATTTACGGTCTCCTTTTGAAAATTGATCTTGTTCACTCATCTTTGGATTCATAAAAAAGTCAACAATGGAAAAACGAATTAACTACTCATCCGGAGCGAAATGGGAGGACATAGTCGGTTACTCGCGCGCGGTACAAGTCGGGAATTTAATAGAGGTTTCGGGTACGGTGGCGGCTGACGAAAATGGTGTGGTTGGGAGGGGGAGTTTTTATGAACAAACCAAGTATGCCATTCAAAAGATTGAAAGGGTTTTACAACAAGCTGGCTTCTCGTTAGAGCATGTTACGCGTACGCGCATTTTTGTGACGGATATTTCTTTTTGGGAAGAAGTGGGTAAAGCGCATGGTGAATTTTTTAAAACGATTAAGCCTTCTAGTTCCATGTTGGAGATCAGTGCATTGATCGACCCCGATTATTTGGTGGAGATTGAAGTTACAGCAGTGAAGCCATAGCGGTAACCCACGCAAACCTGTCTGCGGTAGGCAGGGTTGCAAAGCCCCTAAGTAAAAATAGTTGTTTGAAATAATTTAGGAGGACATGCTAACCGACTCTTGCAACATCCTCAAAAAAGGCAACGTTTTAGAATAATCCAGTGTGTCGTACTCTAATCCCAACAACCGAATGTTGTTGTAATAGGTTTGGCGCTGCGCGTAGTAATTTTTCTCTGATTGCACCCACCACGCTTTTACTCCCAATTTCTCAGCGAGAAACCATTTCTCAATTAAGCGTGATGTTCTACCGTTGCCATCATCAAATGGATGGATTTTTACAGATACTAAATGGAGTAGTGAGGCAAAGAAAAATGTTTCTTGAAAAGTCAATGTAGCCGTCTCTAACGAAGCAAGGTCGTTGTAGCATTTCACCAACTCAGTTTTAACTTGGTTCGGAGCGGCAGTCACATATTCAATTTTTCCATGGGAAGTGGTCACGAACATGGCGCTGTTACGTATCTGGCCTTGCCTATTTTTGGGTAAGATATCCGCGGTCAGAATTTCATGGACTTTCTCAATATTCTGCTGATTGCATTTAGAGGTAGATGCGAATTGATACGCACTATAAAGGTCATCAATCTTCTGCGTGTAGTCGGGTAAAAAACTTATCCCAAACCGCTTGTGCTTGATGTATGAGTCTAACTCAATATCTTCACCTTCTATTTTGGATGAGAATACGGCAGAGACCGAAGTATAAAAACTAAACGTATCGATTGACAAATCGCTGTCCACCAGACGATCAAACTTCTGAATCACCGAACCATCAAACTGCTTGCAGTATTCTTGCAAAAGTTCGATGGGCAGTATTTCAAATTTGCTTTCGATAGCCATTGCATTTCTGTGTTCCCTATGTGCCTATGTGGTTATAGATTTTTCAAGCTTTCCTCTAAACTTTTGATCTTCGCCTCCGCATCCGCCTTCTTCTTGCGCTCCATTTCAATTACTTGAGGAGGTGCACTGTTCACAAATTTTTCGTTCGAGAGTTTTTTGTCAACAGAAACCAAAAATCCCTTTTGGTATTCGATGTCTTTAAAGATTTGTTCTTGCTCTTTTTCCTTGTCCACCTTGCCATCCATCGGAACGAAAAACTCCATCGTGCCCACTAAGAATGACGAGGCACTCGCTACTTTTTCGTCCGTGTAACTTAGTTCGCTTACGTTTGATAGTTTTTTGATCACCGAAGAAAATCCTTCAATGGTTTTTTTTGATTCCGATTTTGCCATTAACTTAAATGCCTCTTTCGGGGAAATCCCTTTTGCATTTCGCAGGTTTCTGATTTGCGTTACGATTTCAAAAGCAAATGTTCCTTCCTCTATAATCTTTGTATTGAAGCTCACAGCCTTAGGGTACGATTCAACAATAATGCATTCTTTTTCTTTGCGCTCATTCAACTCGTGCCACAGTTCTTCTGTAATGAATGGCATAAATGGATGAAGTACTTTTAATAGCTTTTCAAAAAACGAAACCGTTGTATTGTATGTTGCTTCATCGATGGGTTTTCCAAACTCAGGCTTTACAATCTCCAAATACCACGCACAGAAATCATCCCACACTAATTTGTAAACAGTATGCAACGCATCTGAAATCCGGAACTTGTTAAAATGATCTTCTAACTCTGCCAACGACTGATTCAACTTCGCATCAAACCACTCAACAGCAATTTTATTTTCTTGGGGCTGATCAATGTTTTGTTCCCCTATCCTTTGGATAGGGGTTAGGGGTGAGGTCTCCCAACCCTTCACCAACCTAAACGCATTCCAAATCTTGTTGGCAAAATTTCTTCCTTGCTCCACCAACTTTTCGTCAAACAACAAATCGTTTCCGGCAGGAGAGCTGAATAGCATTCCCGTCCGCACGCCATCTGCACCAAAGTTTTTAATCAGATCAAGAGGATCAGGTGAGTTGCCCAAGCTCTTCGACATTTTTCTTCCTTGCTTGTCGCGCACAATTCCCGTGAGGTAAACATTCTTAAACGGAGGCTGCTTGCGATACTCGTACCCGGCAATCGCCATGCGCGCTACCCAGAAAAATAAAATCTCCGGAGCGGTAATCAAATCATTGGTAGGGTAGTAGTAGTTCAAATCTTTGTTGCCCTTATTGTTCGCATCTCCAAACACAGTAGGGTCAAACACCGAAATCGGCCACAGCCAACTTGAGAACCACGTGTCCAACACATCTTCATCTTGCTTAATGGTCTCGCTACTAGCTACTATCTCCTGTCTCCTAAATTCTTCTACAGCTTCTTCCTTCGTCTTAGCCACTACGAAATTCCCACTGTCATCATACCAAGCCGGTATCCTCTGCCCCCACCATAGTTGTCGACTAATACACCAGTCCCTCACGTTCTCCATCCAATGCTTGTACGTGTTCTTAAACTTTGGTGGAATCAACTGAATCGTGTCGTTCATCACGTTCTCCAGCGCGGGCTTAGTGATGTCTTTCATCTTTACAAACCACTGCAACGACAGCCTTGGCTCAATCACGGCATCCGTTCGTTCACTATGGCCTACATTGCTCGTATATTCTTCAACTTTTAAGAGAAAGCCTTTTCCGTCTAGCTCCTTGCCAATTTTCTTCCGCGCGATGAATCGATCTTCGCCCATATAGATTTTCGCGAGCGCGTTCAACGTGCCATCCTCATTCAAAATATCAATCACCTCCAGGTTGTGCTTTTGGCCGAGTGCATAGTCATTTTGGTCGTGGGCAGGAGTTACTTTCAAACAGCCCGTACCAAAGTCCATGGCCACATATTCATCTTCAATAATCGGTATCGCCCGGTCGATCAACGGAATCAACACCCTCTTTCCCTTCAAGTGTTTGTAGCGCTCATCGTTCGGGTTAATGCACACTGCGCTATCCGCCATAATTGTCTCCGGCCGCGTGGTGGCAATCGTTACAAATTCACTGCTGTTTTCGATCGCGTACTTGATGTAGTACAATTTCGAGTTTACATCTTTATAGTTCACCTCATCGTCCGAGAGCGCAGTTTTTCCAACTGGGTCCCAGTTTACCATGCGCAGACCGCGGTAGATGTATCCCTTTTTGTAGAGGTCAATAAACACATCAGTCACCGCCTCGGTCATGGGTGGGTCCATCGTAAACTTCGTGCGCTCCCAATCGCAGCTCGCGCCTAGCTTCTTTAACTGCTCTAAAATAATGCCGCCATATTTTTCCTTCCACTCCCACGCATACTTCAAAAACTCCTCGCGCGTAAGCGAAGATTTTTTAATCCCCTGCTCGCGCAGCATCGCTACCACGCGCGCCTCGGTAGCGATAGATGCATGGTCGGTGCCGGGTACCCAGCACGCCTCTTTGCCTTCCATGCGCGCCTTGCGCACCAGCACATCTTGTATAGTATTGTTGAGCATGTGGCCCATGTGCAACACGCCCGTTACATTGGGGGGAGGAATCACAATCGTATACGGCTCCTTCGCCTCATTCGGCTCCGAGTGAAAGAACCCTTTCTCCATCCAATACTGATACCACTTATCCTCTACTTCCGCAGGACTATACTTTGTTGACAGCGACATAAAACGTTTAATAAAAAGAGGACAAAAATAGGAATTCTAATTCATAGTTTGAATGTTCAAAGCTGTGAGTATTTAGGCAACTATCAATTATCCTTGCTAATCTTAAACAAGAATGAATAGTCCGAATTTTAAAGGCACGTGTTACAAACGCGCGCCAACTTAGGGGTAGTTGCTTGTTGCTTCTGTTGCCTCTTATATTCCTTGAAAACACACTGATTTAGGTAACGATTTCTCTAGGTATGATCAATATGGTTGCTGGTTGCTTTAGGCAGTGGTCGGTAGGCGGTGGCTCTGCGAAAGTTGGAAGTTGAAACCAAAATCTCCAGTGGCGGCTAAATCGGAAACAGACGCAACTTTATTGCGTATTTTCACTATTTTTGGGTGGATAGGCGCAACTAGCTGCGCCTATACAAATGTTATAAGCCATTTTATTGACACAGAACAGAATAATAATAATCTAACAATTTCAAAAAAAATGAGAAAAATTCTACTTTCAATTGCATTATTTGCAACGACAGCTGGGCAAATTAATGCTCAAGGACCGACTTTAAATTTGGTTGGCGGAAGCGTCCTCTCTAAAGGGGCAATTAACACAGAAGTTTTAACAGCGATTATTCAACAAAAACAAGAAGAATTGCGAATAAAAGTTTTTCGTGACATAGTAGTTGCTAATTTTCAAAAGGCAGACCAATCGCAAAAAAACTTTGCTACATACTATTACATTTATAATGTAATGAAAACTATAACATCTGAAAAAAACAAGACAATTATTACACAAAATTTAATGCAGAGAACAACCGAAATATCTTTGGTTTATGGTTTTACGGAATACATACTTGCTTCTGGTTTAAAAGGTGAAGACAAAGTAAATTTCTATAAATATCTTGAAAAAATATTTACATCTGAAAAAAACATAAAGACTAATTTAAAGACTTACGATTTTGAAACTAACCCTAACATGGTAAACTTTAGTTTGTCAGAAACAAAAACAATTGTAAAAAATGAAAAAAAATTTGAGGAACCAAAAGAAATTTACAAAAAGTACGGGAGTTTATTACTTGATATGGCATTTGATGCACTTATAAATAATGACACCATTCAAGCCCGCAAAATATTCAAAGATGACTTTGCTAAAAACGAACTACTTTTTTGGTACAAAGCAGACAATGAATATCAAAAATTACTTAAAGGAAGCGACTCAACTAATGTAAAAGCCTGTAAAAAAATAATTGACGACCAATTGAATTCATTTATTAAAACTGTTGATGCAACAAAAGAAGTTAGCAAATTATTCAATAATTTAAGAGCAAAAAGTCAGGGCTTAACCGACCTTACTGAAGACCAATACATTGCTATGCGTAACTTAATAAAGGAATTTATTGAAATAATCCGATTTAATTATAATAGTAGTGTTGTTGCAAATATCTCAGAATTCGTACTTGACTATACGCTTATTGAGTATAATCAAGACTCATCAAAAAAATCAACTCTCTATGTTGATATTGAAAGTTTAATATCAGCATTAGACAAACAATACAACTCCAAAGCAAGAAAAAGCAGTGTGTCATCATGTTGGTTTTTACTTAACCCAAGACCTTTCTTTTCAATAGGAACTAATTACGCTTCATTTGTTAACAATAATACATTGTCAAAAGATGACAACGGTAACGTGCAAAATTTACAGAACTTATATTTTGCAAGCGAGAAAATAGGCTTTAAAATCAAATTTTTTGACTTAAAATATTCACGTTCATTTGAGCCTGGAGAGAAATTTAAATATAGGGGAACAGAAAGAGTTTGGTTAAGACCTCAAAAACAAAGTATTATTAGCGATATGCATCTTATGGTTTATGGCTCAGGGCTTTTGTATAACATTGCAAACTTAAAATCAAACACTAATTTTAACTATGCTATCATCGGGTCAAGTATAGGTATGACATTTTTCAACGGACTTTCAGCGAATGTTGGTATAGCTTGCCCTTACACAGACAAAAGATTTAACCAAGACAGTTTGTACATCAATTTCGGATTTGACATTCCAATAATTGACTACATTTCAGCATTGACAAGTAAAAAGTAAATATCACGACAGAAGAAAAACGGCTTATAACAGCACCTTAGCGTCAGTTTTTTTGAAGAAAAAAAACCGAACGCTAAGCTGCAAAACGTTATAGCGCATTTTAAAAAGACAGAATACAAACCAAAATATGAATTAATTGAAAGAAGTCTTAATGGAAAAAATTATAAATGTAGGGCCTCTGAAATCCTTTGGTAGTTTAACTTTTTATCTAGGAACTCAACTAGATGAATTAAGAGAGAGCTATATAAAAGGAGAAAGATTAATACCTGTTTGGGATTTAAGAAATATTTCACCTTATGGTGCCAGCATATCTGCGTTAACCGCATTTTTGTCAATTTCAAAAAAAATTAGAGACTTTATCGGTCAGCCAATAAAAATATTGATTCACTGGCAACCTGATTTTCAGGGGTTTCTTTCTGATATTGGTTTTGTACAGATTGCAACGGAGTTCGATTTGTATGATTGGCAAGGTACGCTTGGAGGATATAAAACTGGAAAGACAAATCCAAAAACTAAAATCTTTTACTTCAGCAATTTGCCAGATATTGATAAAACAGATATAAATCAAATTATTGAATGGAAAGATACAAAACGACAAGAAATTAAGCACTCTATTATATTTCGTTTAAGCAACCTTTTTGACTCAAAGTATCTCTACGAGAGTTGGAGTAAAAATCTTGAAAGTGTTTTGACAATTACAGCAGCTGAACTAGTCGTAAATTCTCTTTTACATGGAAACGACATTGCTTTTGTTGGTGTACAAAGAAGTCGAACAGGAATTACAACTGCTATCTGTGATTCAGGAATTGGATTCCCAAAGTCAATGATGTTTAATAGTAAAAATGCTACAAATCTTAAAAGCCTAACCCATTTTCAAGCTCTTGTTTTAGCATCATTACAGAGTAAAAATAAAATTGGATTATATCGTGCAATTGATGACGTAATTAATACTGAAGGACATGTGATTATGTCCTCATTCAATACAGAAATAAGATGGGAGAATGACCTTTGGGAACTAGCAAAGTCAGTTGAAAATAAATTTCAAGTATTAGAAAATGAAAAGTTGCTTGGTGAGCCAATAACAGGTTATGCAAATACGGAACGTATAGCAAAAGGCTATCATAAGATTTTTGAAAGTAGCTTAGTTGGAAGTCGTATAACCTTTGAAATTCCATTTATAAGATGATAAGTATTTTAAAAAATGAAGATATAGGGTTTGCGACAACCTGTTTTGTATTTACAAGGATGCAGGTACTAGTTTGGATTGCCAATGGTACAGCATGCTTAGGTTTAATTGAAAAAGATGCAGGAAAATTATTATCTAAAATGTTACTTGAATTCGAAATTGATAAGCCTTTAGTAGTAAGCTTTAAGAATATAGTAAACATTGACGACCATGCTTTAGATGATGTTTTTGATTGTTTAAATAGTAACCAGAGACAGTTAGTAATATTGGATGGATACCACTTAGTAGAAATTATCCATCGATTAAAAAAGGGCTCCCAAGCAAATATTGATACTAAATCTGAAAGTAATATCATTGCCGTTGGAAAAAATTTACCTATTAATCTTGAGGATATAGAAAGCGAAAGAAAGCTCGCAAAAAACAACTTTTTAAAGAATACTGTAAAAGATACTTTTCAAAAATTTGAAGAAGAAAAAAGACTATCATCAACACCGATAATTACAAATGGTGAGTTTGATTCAAATAGAATTCTATCTAATCCCAAATACTTTATCTGGATTACGGCCTTCCTTTCTGATGCATTAAGAGAGTTACTTGATAGAACCACACTTAAAAAAGTAAAACTTTTAAGTGCTAGTTTAAGAGGAGCACCATTTGCTTCAATGCTAGGTATGTTGCATAATCTTGAATATGAAACAATAGATCATTTTGGACCAAAACACAAAGTATTTGAATTTGACTTCATTAAAAAAATAGAGAAAGGAACGTCATACATATACGTTGGAGATTTTTGCTTTGCTGGTACTGAAATCAAAATTGCGAAAACATATACAGAGCTTAAGTCATCAAAATTAGAACATGCTTTGGTAATTGGGAATCTTATAGAAGCTGGGGTGTTTAAGGATGATTTTGAACTTGTCTCACTGACTAACTTAAATGATTTAGGCACTGGTGCTACCTATAAATTATTATGGTAAATAAAATGAAACATTCAATTTTACATATTACAGACCTTCATTTAGACAATTTTGAAGGCACAGACGAACACCTAAGAAAGGGTTATTTTAAAGAATATATTGATGGTTTGGTTGAACAAATTAATATCTCTAAGCTTAGTGTGAATACAATTGTCGTTTCGGGAGATTTAGTAAATAAAGGAAAGGTTGGAAATCTTCAAAATGTTGAGAAAATCCTTGAGTATTTAGCTGATAAAATTGATGTCCAAAAGGAGAAAATATGTTTTTGTATTGGTAATCACGATTTTAAATATAAGGACGAAGTTCAAGATGGCTCTAATTCAGAAATAGTGAGAAAACCTTATTCTGATTTTGTAAGTAACTATAATCATGACAGGGTCTTTGAAAACCAAAGATTTACCCTGTTTAAGATTGAAGATAGTGTTTATTATCTTTCCATAGATAGCACTCTTGGCTCCCATGATTCCAAATTACAAGGAAAGCCGGGAATAATAGCACAAGAGGAAATAGATAAAATAATGACCGATGTTATACGCGAAAAAATACCATCAGGCTCCTTACTATTAATCGGATGTCATTATCCGATTATTGCTTTCCCAAGCGGGCTAGCTGCTGATAGCGAAGATAATTGGGAGGAAAATCACTTATGGAAAAGTGCAAATGCACTTAGAGCTAGAATTAACGATTTTAAAGCTATAAATAAGATTTGGTTTATGGGAGATTGCCACATTCCAGACCATATTGTATTTGAGGATGCGTACTTTATTATGACAGGACGTTTTGGAGGTACAACTAATGTGAAAGAATTAAAGCATATTTCTCAAATTCCACGACAATGTAAGGTAATCTCATTTAGTACAGCAGATGAAAATTTTCTAGTTCACACATTTTCTTTTGAACCTATAACACATAAAGACAATCCAAACTATGGAAAATGGACATCAAAAGAGGGTGCAGTAAGAACAATTAAGCCAAAGGAAAGTAAACCTGCTATAGTTTCTGAAGAAGAAAAAGTTCTACATTTAATCCATACCGATACTGAAGAAATGATACTTTCGAGAATTTTAGAACATGACCTCTATAGTTTTGGAAGATTTGTAACATCAGAAAATAATACGTCATTAGGTTGGGTAAATATTAATCAGCTTCTCAACTCAACAGAATTGCTCTCTAATATTGTGGAAAAATCACTAAAATACATTTATGAACATATTAAATTAAACATTTCTGAAAGCATTGTTGTTGGTCTAAATTTTTGGGGAACTATAATAGGTAGTCAAATTTCAGGCAGGACAGGCATGAAAAATTTTGCAGTTGCGACAAGAGGTAATGGACAATATCACTCATTATTTGAATTATCAAACAATTTCTTAGAGGATGAACTAAGAAATTGTAAGGAAATAATTTTTGTTATAGATGTGATTTCTTCTGGTGATACATTGAATAGACTTATCGAGAATTGTTTAAAAATTAATATCAATTTAAGCTTTCACGCTATATCGGTAATTTCTAATAGTGCTACTATAAAAAGAGAGAATTTTCTGCAAATAAAATCAGCAGGAACTTTCTGCGAGAAATTAAAGATACCAGTTTTGAAAAATGAAGAGTTGCCAAGTGACGAATTTCTACCAGTAAGTGTTGATCTTAGCTCCAAGAAATAAAAAAACGTGCTATAACGGTACCTTAGCGTCAGTTTTTGAAAATAAAAACCGAACGCCAAGCTACAAAACGTGTGTGTCTTGAATCAATGTCCTCAACCAACATTGAATGTTTTACAAAATATGAAAGACAATTGAAGTAGTAGGATACTATGCGCGAAATTCGAGCGAACAGAATAGCTTGAAAAGTTTAAACAACAATGATTTAGTTGACAAAACTAAATATTTAACTAAGGATAAATAAACAAACATAAGATGGACTCACTTACATCCGGACTTGGCGTGCTTATCATTTTCTTATTAATCACATTGGGACTTTTTTTTCTACTGAGGTCAATTATGCTTTGGTACTGGAAGATCGACACAATTGTGAAGAATCAAGAGGAACAGAAAAGCTTAATGAAAGAACAAAGAGACTTCTTGGAGCAAATTTACCTTCTTCAAGGTGGACATAAGCTAAAGTATTCAAGTGACTCTGCAGAAGAAATAACGAGGAAGGCTAAGCTTTTTGACGAGTCAAAGAAAAAATGACTTAGAAACAAAGCCAAAAATTATTGATCGACATTTTAGGAGGGAAATTAGCGGTGGACGTGAACGGCCTACAACAAAATGTTTATGCCAGCTTGGGGTTCAGTGTTGGTTTGTAGTTTGGTTTTACTAATTTCGTTCAGCAGCGTGGACAGTGAAGCGCTTCGAAAACCTAAGCTGTCATAAACATAAGCGTTATGTGCAAGCGTAAAGGACGTCACAACCGACAGTAAACGAACATGAAAACAGACGACAAAAATGCCAACGCTTAGTAAAATTAAAAGAGCTGCAATGCAACCGCACAAGCCGACCCAAATTGCAGCACATTTAATTTTGCCCAACCGCACCCAAAGCCCACCCACCACCCGACCAGTAGACGGTTGACACTTTAACGGCAACTTTTAATAAAAACAGGGTTTTAAAAACTACTTTTACAGACAGAAATTAATAATAAAGAAATTCAAAATATGATTCTATCAGACATACTCAAGGACTCAAACTACAAGCTGACACAGTTTAGCCAAGAGCAAATACAATCTCTCGAACATACTTTAATAAAAAGAGAAGATAAAACTGGGTTGTATGACATTACAACGGAAGAGCAAAAAATAATTGAAGGAAATTGAAAAGCAAATTATCTGTAAATTTGAAAGGTATTAAATGAAAGAAAGCATTAACATAGCAGTAAATCACGAAGTTCTTGTTTGGGCAAGAGAAGCTATTGTATTGAATCGAACTACCGCATCTGAAAAAACTAGCATATCTGCAAAACGTTTAGTTCAATTAGAGGAAGGAGAAAAACAACCGACTTTAGAAGAGCTAAAAGAGCTTTCAAAGGCTTACAAAAGAACTATTGCAACTTTATTGCTGAATACTCCACCGAAAGAAAAACCGCTTCCAACGGATAGAAGAACCGTTGACTCAAAAGATTTAGGAAATTTTCACGAAAAAACCATTATGGCGATTCGTAAAGCCCGAGCACTCGTTGTTTCCTTAATTGAATTAAAACAAGATGCTGGCATTACAATTCAACATTTTCAATACAAAGCGTCAATTCAAGATAATCCCTCAACGATAGCAAAACGGTTACGCAAGGAGTGGAACTTGGACGAAATAAGAGAATTAAAAAACATCAACTATGCTTTAGAGGCATACATTGAAAAAGTAGAATCGTTGGGCGTTGCAGTTTTTCAATTGAGTTTAACTCAAGACCATCTGAGAGGATTTTCAATGGTAGATGAAATTGTGCCAATAATCGGAATAAAAAGAGGTGGAGAACCAGCCACAGCAAAAATTTTTACACTATTTCACGAATTGGGTCACGTACTATTAAATGACGGTGGTTTGTGTGATTTATCTGAAAACACTACTCAAAATATTGAAAAATGGTGCAATGCTTTCTCTGCCGAAATGCTAATTTCTACATCTGAACTATTACAAATGAATAGTGTGATAGAACAAAGTTCAAGAGGGGAAAAGATTTGGAATAAAAAAGACTTGATTGAATTGGCAAATTATTTTCACGTTGGCCCATTGGCAATTTTAAGGAGTTTGTTAGAGAACAAACTTACAACTCTTGCATATTATAAAGACAGGCATCAAGCTTGGAACAAACCATCATTTGGGAAAGCAAAAAAACCCGAAGGAAGAAACATTGCCAAAGAAACAATTAAAGAAAAAGGTAGAACATATATTTCTCTTGCATTTTCAGCATTTGACCAAAATAGAATTGACCTTAAAGACCTTTCGGATTTTTTGGGAGTAAAGCTTTCATATATTCCCCAAACTCGTCAATTGTTAAATGCCTAAGAAAAAATGCGATTAGATTTTAATCAAGGAAATATTATTTATGTGATTGATACAAGCGGTTTAATAATGCTTGAATCAACTTTTAAATATGACAACCCTGTATTCAAGGCTATTTGGGAAGAAATTGAAGAACTAATAAAGGAAGGTTGTTTCAAAACAATTGATTTTGTTGAAGATGAAATAAACAGTTACGAAGGAAAGCAAGATTTTTTAAAGAAATGGGTTCAGAAATGGAAAAAACATTTAGTTGTTCCGACTGATGCTGCAAGTATAAATGCAGCTATTCCCATAATTAATGAAGAATATAAATCGGGATTCTTTGATGCAAAAAAACTGGCAGAAGGAAAAGAAGAAGCCGACCCTTATTTGATTGCATATTGCAAAACTCATAATTGCGTTTTGATAACTAATGAGAGTAAAATTAAGCCAAATAAAATTCCAGGAGTTTCAGCAAAAAACGGTGTAAAGTGTATTGATATAAATGACTTTTTAATAGAAAGAGAATTGAAAATGGAAAGAAAAAAGAAATAAGCCAACGCGATTTACAAGCACAATTAAAAACCGAACAGGCTACGCACGACCAAAGTTTTTAATAGAGCTTGCAAAGCCACCGCAAGACAAAAATTGTTTTTAAAAAAAATCCAACGCTTCTAAAAAAATTAAAACACCCGACACACAAGCCAGACAAAAAAGCACTCTGCAAATGACAGAAATAGACGACATAAAAATGGTTGTAACCCACGACAGGCAAGAACGCTAGGCTATAACAGCACCTACAAAAAAGCGGTTTAGTGGTTAAATGAAGCTTTGTGCTTGGTATAAAATTTTGTAGTGGCAGACAATTGTGTACTTCGAAATCGCCTTTAAAATGGTTCGTGAGGACACGAACCTTAGCGTTAGCAATTGACGTGAATTTATAGGTAGGATTACAAATCCTCAACCTCTATCTAAGCCAATGGCAACAAAACAATAATGTTAAAAGTACCACCCGATGCTCCTCTTTCTTAGCTACCTTTAGCAAAATGGAAAAATCGCGACAACAACCAAAAAACAAACTCCAAGTAGACCTTAGCGAACAAGATATATTGCACACCATCGAGCTTGAACCTCAGCATTTACTTCAGTTGGAAAATTTATCGGCTAACGAGCTATTAGATTTTAGATTTATTCTTCCTTTTGGCGAATACATGTTTGAATTGGCTGATACTAATTTTGTAAAGCAAGCCGTTAAGGATAACGCGTTGAGAGTAGAATATTATGACATCTACGAAGACAGTATCATGATTCGGAGTGGAGAGGGAGATATGAATAGTGCCAAGCTGATTGAAGTTGATCCGTAAAGGAAAGGTAGCATGCGGTCAAGTAGGAAGAGATGCTCGACATGATAACAGAACGCCTACCTAAAAGACTGAGAAAGAGAAATTCTAGTTATTTGAATTCGGGTCATAAATCAAGGACTGTAGTCTTCGCATTCAATATGTTCAATGTTTTGATATTTTAGCGCTGCTCATATTGAACAATAGATAAAGAAGGATTTTAAAGCCGCGCTTTTCTGGGTTGGGGTCGATCTCAGCAGCATCCATAAGATCCGGATTGCTGTTTTATTCCGTAAGTTACTGTGTCATCAGAAAATTAAACACATGAATGCTACCGCAAGTATTGAATCAGATCAGTTAGAGAATATTCAATGGAAACAGTTGTGGAGTTTGGCGGCACTATACGCCTCTATTATAATTGGATGGATAGCCTACCATAGCTATCAACCTAAGCTATTGGTGAAATTTAATTTTACTCAGTTCACGGTATGGTTGTTGGTCGCACAAGGTATTATTTTGGTTCTTACTCCACCCATAGCTGGAAAATTAGGAGATCGTTTTAGATTTAAACAGGGACACAGGTTACCCATTATTTCTACTGGAATTAGTTTTGCGGCCATGGTTTTTATGGCGGTGGCCTTTGCACTCTTGACCAACCCAAACGAACTATTCAGGTGGATTTTTCCTGTACTCATTATTTTATGGCTCATAGCCATGAGCATCTTTACCAGTCCTGCACTTTCAACGCTTGAGTTATTTACACCAATAGAAAAATTGCCCAAGGCTATGGCGGTCCTTACCATTGTTTCCAATTTGGTCTATTCATTAGAACCTGTCATTCTCGACATCATTGATTATTTGGGTGCGCCCGTCACTTTTATAGTTGGTGGTGTAGCTGTTTTTGCATCGGGTTATGCTTTAAAGAAAAGTTCGCTCAGTCTATTTAATAGCAACGAGGGAAAACCCAAAG
>Ga0226658_10000554_pt1 | contig 18807 bp, 17 predicted proteins | sample OliLak19BULKMAT1_FD_169091 | JGI IMG/M metagenome (GOLD analysis project Ga0226658, IMG submission 169091) | Freshwater microbial mat bacterial communities from Lake Vanda, McMurdo Dry Valleys, Antarctica - Oligotrophic Lake LV.19.BULKMAT1 (v2)... | ecosystem: Environmental > Aquatic >... | reverse complement strand
ATTCCACAAAAGATCGAAGTCGCCCTTTCCCGAAAAAATGCCCGCGGCCGTGCCAAAGAAAAACTTGATGGCGGCAGTGATGCGATCGCCGTCAACCACACCGACGATGCCGCCGCAACCACAACCACAACCGCAACCGCAACCGCAACCGCAACCGCAACCGCAACCACAACTACAGCCGAGTCGCGTCTTGTCCAAGCGGCCGAATAGCATTCTCACGAGGTACCGAATGAAGCGAATCTGGATGTTGCTTTTGACTGGCGCGGTGGCACTGGTGTCTGGCTGCGCGTCGGTGCGGCCACCCGTCTCGGCCACCCCTTCGACCGGGGCACCACCGTATGAAGCGTGGGCTCGGGTACTGCAAAAGCATGTCGACGCCGAGGGACGGGTGAATTTCGCCGGCCTCGCCAACGACCGGGCAGACTTGGATCGCGTTGTCGCGTTCGTCTACGCGAACGGCCCGAACAATCGCCCCGATTTGTTTCCGACGCGGCAGCACGACCTCGCGTTTCACATCAACGCCTACAACGCGCTCTCGATCTACAAAGTGATAGAAACCGGAATCCCTGAAACCAATGCCGGGTTGCGCAAGGTGTTTTTCTTTGCGTTCGGCAAGGTGCAGGTGGGCGGTCAGCCCGTGTCCCTCTACGACTACGAAAACAAAGTGATCCGCCCGCTCGGCGACCCGCGTATCCACATGGCGCTTAACTGCATGTCGGTCAGCTGCCCGCGCCTGCCACGCGAGCCCTTTTTGCCCGAAACGCTCGATCAACAGCTCGAGCGTGAAACAAAATATTTTTTCAGCGAACCGCGAAATCTCAAGGTCGATTCAGTGAATAAAGTGGTGACGACCTCCGAAATCCTGAAGTTTTTCGCGGAAGACTTCCTGTTGACCGCGCCATCATTGATCGCCTTCATCAACCGCTACCGCGCTGGCGCACCGGCGAAGATCCCCGAGGATTTCAGGGTCGACTACTTCCCCTACGACTGGACAATCAATCGGCAACCCGGCGCCTGATCTCATGCGGCGATATCGATGGCGGCGTCAGCAGGTCTGCACCCAAGTGCCCGACCTTGACGTAGATCAGCGCACCTTCATCACCAGTTAGCGGCGTGTGGCGGCTCCAGCGCGGGCTGCGCAACCATGTACCAGCGGGATACTCGCCGAGTTCGTCGCGGAACAGGCCGTCGAGTACCAAGATCTCCTCCCCGCCCGCATGCACGTGCGCGCTGAAGTGGGTGTTCGGTGCCCAGCGCACCAGCGCCGTGCTGATGCCATCGAACTCATGTAGCGGCATCACCGACAAGCCGGGCACCAGACCAGGATGCCAAGCGGTTTGCCGCGTATCGATGCGCACCGGCGCCATGTCACCGGCAGCGAACTGCCACAGCTTGACAAACAGCGTGCAACCTAATGTTGAAAACGGCGCGTGTGACGTGCCCGGCGGGTTGCGCACATAAGTGCCGGCAGGATAGTCGCCGCGCTCGTCAGAGAATGTCCCGTCGAGCACCAGGAGCTCCTCGCCGCCGCCATGCGTATGGCGCTCAAAGCGTGAGCCGGCCTCGTAACGCACGATGCTGGTCGCACGTGCGACCTCGTCGCCGATGCGATCGAGCCGATGGCGGAGCACACCGGGCTCGGGTGACGCAACCCAAGAGGACTGATCGGGAGGCGGCATGACTGCGCGGATGCTGAAATCGGCGTTAAGTTGTATCGCGTTCATCGCATATCGCTCAGAGCTCTTTTGCCGGCTTCTTCTTCAAGGTCTCCGGCATGTTGAACGTAGTGGTGTCCCAGCCTTCAATTTCCAGAACCCTAGACAAACAGTCTTCCATAAGTTCATGGGCCTTTTCCGTCGAAAGCGCGATGGTATTGTGCACTTGCTGGTCGTTGGCGGAATCGTTTGCGCAGTTCATCTGGTATTCATATAACTCCCGCAGCTCGAAAATCGCCCGGCAGACCTGTGCCGGGCACGCGCACTGATAGACCAACGCCTGATCGATGACCTTGCTGATCTGTGACGCATTGAATCGCTCTTTCATTCATGAACCCCTGTGCTTTCGTTGGATGGTTTGAACGCAATGCAATCAATGCCGCGATTGAAGCCGCGGATCGCCACATTGCCGATCGAACGCGGTGCTGGACTGTCTAGTTTCGCCACCGCATTGATGCTCTCGGTCGTGATCACTTCCCCTGGATTAGCCATTCCACACAGGCGTGCCGCCAGATGCACGGTCGCGCCGATCACGTCGTACTGCCGCCGCTGCCCGGCCTTGGTGGAGTCGCCGATCAGCCCCGCCAATACCAGCCCCTTTGCCAGGCCGACGCCAACGGGAAGCTCTTGGTTGTTACTGTCTCGCGCCAGTTCTAAGGCGCATCGCAGCGCCACATAGGATTTGCCGGTGTCGCGAAATATCGCCATCAAGCCGTCGCCGGTGTACTTGATCACCGAGCCCTGATGCTGCCGTATCTGGCCCGACTGCGCACTCAGCGATTGATTGAGTAGTTTGAAAAAGCTGCGCGGCGGCATCCTCTGAATCAGTTGGGAGGATCCGCGCACATCGGTAAACAGTACCACCGCCTCAAACAGCTCGCCCTCAGCATCGACACTGCTCTCGGCGGCCGACAAGGCGCCCTCGGGAACCAGATCGGACAGCCGCTGCGTCTTTGATTGAAGCTCGCGCAACGACATTTTCACTTGGAGCAGATCACGCAGGGTCATGAAAAATCGTTCGTCGGACAACGGCTTTTCAATCACCACGTCAATGCATTGCGTTTGCTGCGACCACGCGCGAACCTCTTTCAACGCGGGGCCGGGGGACACGATAGCAATGATGGCCGCCTGCGGTCGCATCAGTTTTACCGTGGTGCACGCGCTCAAGCTGTCCGGCTTGTCCGACTGGTAATTAAAAATCATGATGTCGGGCTGAGTGGCGACCAGCCGCGCCGGCAATTCAAGCGCACTGCTGACGACGTTTACATCTTCGTAACCCCGCCGCGCGAGCGCCTCAAGCAACACGGATCGTGTGTAGGCATCGCTATCGACCAACATCAATCTTGCATTTTTCACAGAATTCTTTCGCGCCAAGCCAAGCCGATAGCGCACAACAAAACGACAACCAACCACATTTCTATAAGCCCTTCGTGCCCAAGTCAGAAAGTAACACAGGGTAAGGGTTGTGTTCTGACAGGGGCCGAAAACAACTGCCGCAGTTCCTTCAATGGCTCGGTATGGGCGCAGATGCATCCACGACGGGCTGATACGCAAGCGAAGCGCCGGCGGTCGAACGCAAAGTTCGCTTATTAGCGGGCAGCTTCAGGCAAAAGCTGCTCGAAGCGCACGTAGATACTGGATCGGCGGAAATAATCGTATTTCCCCAATTAGGTCTCAGCCTGCAGGGTCTTCGCCCGCAACGCTGACACGGTTCTTTAGCGTCGCGTGCTCAACCCGACCAATATCAAAAAGATGTTCGGCAACGTACGGACAGCCAACAAGCGAAGGAGGAGGATGCGTTACGGAAGACCTGTAGCTGATCGTAAGCTTGGCTAAATTAGGTTTTTACCCGAACAAACGGCGCATTGAATCGGTACCACCTCAGAGACCCGCTTAGCCACTCGCAGCGGCTCACCATCCAATCCTCAGGATTTCCCCGGGGAATCTATCTAAAGGCTCATCATGAAATATTCTCAGAAGCACGTCCCTTCACTGCTGCTTGCCGTCGCGGCATTCGCGATTAGCTACACATCGGCCGCGCAGGCCGGTTCATCTTTCTTAAAGTCCGCGGAAAAATTCGCGGTTCTCGGTGGCCCGGCCGTAACCTGCACCAACTCTAGCGTCAATGGCGACATTGGCGTCGCTCTCTCTTCCGCGTTCACCAACACCGGCTGCACGATTACCGGGACGGTGCATGCGGGCGACGCGGTTGCTGCGCGGGCGTACAGGGATTTTCTCAGCGCATACGCTGCGCTCGCAACAACGCCCTGCGATCAAACCCTGACCGGCACCCTCGCAGGCGTCACGCTTACGCCTGGTGTCTATTGTTTCGGTGCGGCGGCGACGCTGACGGGAACGTTGACGCTGCAGGGACCCGTGAACGGTCTCTGGCTGTTCAAAGTCGGTACCGGTGGCACTGGCGCGCTCACCGCCACCAACTTCTCGGTGGTCACGGCTGGCGGGGCACAGGCGTGTAACGTGAACTGGTGGGTTGCCGAGGCCGCAACGCTGACGACGTCCAATTTCCAAGGAACGATCCTGGCAGGTGCCGCCATCACGGTGACCGGGGGAACCTATAACGGCGACGCATTGGCCAAGGCTGCTGTGACCTTGACTGGCGCGTCTACCGCAGGCTGCACGGCAACGGCCACCATCGGCCGCCAACGTTGCAACCAAGGTGTGGGCAACGGGCCTGAGGGTTGTGATCCAGGCAACTCGAACCAAGGCAACCCGAGCCGTTCGAATGACGAGCGGGGCGGGACACCAGGAAACCCGGGCCGCAGCGGCGGTAACGGAAAATAGTACCGACGCTCTAGCGAAGCATCGACGGGGTCAGAGCTCGCAAGGTAGCGTTGCTACATTGCGAGCAGCCTTTCGCTCTAGCTCCGTCGAGTTTGTGTTCCCAGCGCTTGGGCAAACAGATTAGCCTGAAAACCATCGGGCTGACCTGCTCCGCCATCGATGCCTAAAAACGGCGGCACTCGATATATCCTCTGCTGGCAGCGTCCGCCAGAAAATCGCGCCTCCCCCGTTTTGTCTCGAACGAAATTCCATGTTGACCCTTAGAGTTGGTTGCCGCTGCCATCACCACGCAGCCAGCCAAGACGGCAGCGCCAGCGGATAGACCGGCAACATGTGTTCAAAGCTGGCAAAGAATGGCACCGAACTGACCACCATGAACGACCAAGTCAGCAGCCACCATCAGATCGAATTCGCCCCCCTCGGACGTACCCGCAGTGTTGCGGCGACGGCGGTGCCTTGCAGCAGGAAGAATGTCATCTGCAAGCCCGGCGAACGACCGATGGCGAGCCACAACAGATATTCGTGGAATAGCCCCGAAATGAAAAACGCCAGCATCGTCGCGCGCACCGGATGCCGACGACCGTCGGCCAGCTTGAACACGTTCTCGTGCAGGAATTGGCCGACGATACGGTTGTACCGTCGCCAGAATTCCGCAGGGGTGCGGGCGAGGTAGGGTTTGTCGTTGGCCGAATTGCAGTACGCGCCGACCAGCCGCGTCACGGCCACCAGTAGATCGAGCGCGCCAACCACGCCCCATAGCAAACAACTCGCAATCAGAACATGTGCGAGCAAAAAAGGCTGCCCGGACCAGTCGAGCCGATGCAACAGCGTGATCGCGAAATAACTGCCGGCAAGATTGAACATCGCCACCAGCAGGTTGCGCACATTGCGCCACATCGCCGGCTGTCGCTCGGCACCTTGCTTTCGCCAAACGATCAAAAAGAGGTTCGGCAGATACGCCAGGAACGGTTGCAGGCCGGGCAGGTCGCCGCGCTTGGCGCTCACCCACATATCCCACATCTTGAAGACCAACATCAGTGTGAACAGCGCGGCCAATAAGCGCGAAGTATTCCTAAGATCGTCTGGCACCAGAACTGGCGCTGCGATGGCCAGCAGAAAAAACGCCGGCAGCGTCCACATCAGCGGCGCGTGTTTCGCCTTACCCGCATGTCGCAGCACGAAGTAGTAACACACCGTGGCGCTGACCGAAACCAGCATCGACACAAGCGCCAACTGACGCGGTGATAGATCGACAAGACTCATGGCGGCGGCACTCCATTCGCTCTTGGGCAGCGGTCGAGTTTAACGCGTGCTTCCGTTGACCGCGTCTGTCCATGCTCGGTCAAGATATCGATGCCGAACCCTCAATCCATCGTACAAGTGGCGGCCTAAGCGGCTCGGATGGCGGGAAGTGGGGGGCGGGCCGGTATCCAAGCTTTTTAAGTTATCGATATGTCGGCGACATTGGACCCCGGCCCAGCGCAACCTCTATGGTTGCCCGCCGGCAGACGGAATTTTGAGGTTTCGAGAAGTTCCGGGAAATCGTGTTGTGTCCCCGAGTGCAACCGAGCGACGCCACGCTGCTCCTGTAATTACTTCCCTCACGTTCGCGCCAACGCTAGAGTTCAGCGCCGCAACATTTCTTGAATTTCTTGCCGCTGCCACACGGGCAAGGCTCATTCCGGCCGACCTTTGGCTGAGGCCGCACATAGGTTTCGACCGGCTCTTCGTTAAAGCACCCCCACGACGACATTTCGGCAATTGCATCGCGAACGTAGTGTGGGTTGTGCATATTTGCGATGCGTTTTTCCCGTGATGCAAACATCGTTGCGCGCAGGCCGGTGAGGTCTTCGAGTTGCGGATCAATCCATCCATCGCGATCCCACTGCTCGATTGCTGGCCAATACTGCGTTGCACCCAATTCAGCGAGTATTCCGAGCAGCAAATTGAAAAACGAATTTTGATCATCCAGTCCCGTCTCGACCAACTTTGATGTGCGAGACGCGCGCAAGTTAATAGCCGTCTGCTGAAGCAGCGAGAAAATAAATGCTGTCTCGGTCGCGAGAGCCGATTCACTTTCAATGACGCGCACGACCAATGCATCGATCGCTACCAGCCGTACGTAAATATTCCGACCGGTGTCTGCCGCCAATGCGCGTATCGGTGCCTCGTCGCCAGCATGCGCTGAGCCAAGACAGCGGCCCATGCCGTCCGTCACTGAATCGCCAATCAATCCATCAATTTGCTCGATCGGCAGCCTGAGTAAATCGAGCATGGCCGGTACAAATGCAGCATCACGCTTCTCAGCGGCCAGATAGATCGCGTACATAGGCAGCGCGTTGTCTTCATCGATAAACCGCTTTGGATCGGCGACCGCGCGCACCAGCTCAGCCAGAAAATGCTCGCGCATCTCCGGCCAGTGGTCGCGCGCCTCGTACACGGCGGCGAAGGGGAAGGTGCCATCGATGAAGGCCAGCGTTTCGGCGATGTGACCCCATTCAGTTGGATTTGCTGAAGGTACGCTCATGTCTTCGCCCTTGTCGTCACAACCTCGCTCCGCGACATTGAAGTCCAAGGGTAATCACCCAAGTGATCACCGGAGGTCAAAGTCACGCTCTTTTCCATCCCATCGCGTTCTTCAATAAAACCAACGGGGGTCTGACACCTTGGTGTCTGCCCGGAACTTCAACACGTCTCTCATTCCAGAGAAACAAAGTAACACAGCGGTGACGGTGATTTGTGGTCAAAAAAGCGCCGCCTGTTGTCGCAGACACCAAATCGAACTGAATGGATTGATCGCGCTTTGGCGGGAAAAACTGGTCTGTGCCTGATCGTTCGGTTCATTTGTGAAGTTGTGTGCCCGAGCGTACCGACATCCAATCTTGGCCGCGCTATAAATACCTAACTTGCCCAAGCGGTAACGATGGCACCGCGAATGGCAGAAAGCGCCGAGCGCGCCCGTGGGCCAAAATGAACGGAGTTCGTTGTGTGGATTGCACGCATTGCTGGTTTCTGTTGGATATTGATGTTGATCGGTGCCGTGGTCACCGCGGCACCCGCTTGCGCCCAATCAAGTAATCTCAAACGCAGCGCCTTCACCACGATGCCGCTGGCGATGACCAGCGAAGCTGTCGGCCAGAGCACTTCAAAAGCCGTGCTGACCAAATGGGCAAACCCGACGCAAGACCTGACCCACTTACCGCAATCCACCACCACCGCACCGCTCCTCCAAAACACCGCACGCACACCGTATTCCTGCGCAGCCGAGAGCATTGTTTGCTACGACGAACGACGGCGCCAGACAGTTGTCCCCCTGACAAGATCACTGATGCCTCAGATTCCAGGTTTCACCAAAGTTGGATTGACGATCAAACGTAGCGGGATAAACCTACGGTACAGTTTTTGAATAGAGGGTTTTGTGGTGCGTATCGAAGTTAAAGGGCCCGAGGCAAATGGCACTTACGTAAGGCCACGCGGGCTACGCGGGCGTTTGAAACAGGTGGTAGCCCGGAAGGAGCGCAGCGTATTCCGGCGCGGTCACTGTGCAACCGTTTGCCCCGGAATACGCTGCGTTGCTTCCGGGATACGCTCAAGCAGGCGTCATTCGAGCTCGGGCCGATATATTTGCGAATTGCAGAGCTTGCCAGAAAATTGACTTCGCCCGTTTCATTGCTAGGGAACCTCTGATTAGGTCCAGTTCTACGCCAGACTAGGTGCGAGCGCAAGAAATTCGACGCCGCATATGTCGGATATGTAGGGAGAATTTCTTGCGTGAGCAACAACCTCATTTGGCAAAATCGAAGCGACGAAATGGACTTAATCAAAGGTTGCTTAGCCCCATATTGCACGGTGGCTAAGAATTCACTGACGCGTGTGGCCCAGCGGATCGAGTGGTTGGATCAACGGTAGCCGCATTGATGACTGCAACGCAAACCAATAAAAGTAAAACGAGGGGCATTCGCATGAGTCCGACGACCGGTCGCGCTGAAGTGGCAGCCAGCAGATTACCGGCTGTGAGCGTGAGCATCGACAAATGGCAACGTTAACAGTCATAGTGTAAGCACGCCGATTGGCGAAGCGTTTCAGGGAATAATGGCTGTGAACACCCGTGGATGCTAGGGTTTGGTGGAAATAATCTGCCCCCGAATGTTCACTGCACTATTCCAATTTGCAGCATCTATGTCTATTGCGGCACCAATTCAACGCGCCGATTCTTAGCGCGGCCCTCTTCGCTAGTGTTGCTTGCCACTGGTGCCAAATCGGCTACGCCATAGGCTGCAAGCCGCGCAGCACTAATGCTGTGTTGTGCGACGAGTGCGGCATTGACTGCTTCGGCGCGACGTTTTGAGAGTGCGATATTGCTATCGAGCGCGCCTTGATTGTCGGTGTGTCCGACCACGCGAAGCTTCAACGCAGGCTCGGCTTTTAGAAGCTTGGCGATTTCATCAAGCGCTGCTTTCGACTCTGGCTTGACCTCGGCCTTGCCCGTGTCAAACAAAATGCCATATAGCGCCACGCGCCCCGTCGCAGTCATCGAGCTTGACATTTCAGTGGCACTCACGCTCACCATGTTTTGCTTCATCGCCGCAACGTCCACCACATCGAGTGCTGCATAAGCGCCACGCTGTGCTTTGTATATGACATCTGACTTATTCCATTGCACCACCACCAAATGAACAAATGTGGTCAAGCCTTCACGCTCGCGTTTTGCAGAGAGCGTATACAAATCAGGTGACTTTGCAGCGTAGAAAATAAATCCACTGCGCGATGTGCGTATTGGATTGATGGTTGCTGAAAATGGGATGAGATAACCATTCCACCGCCCGCTGGCTTTGTCGGCGGCGGAATTATACAAAATGGTAAACCCCTGCGCCGCTAACTCTGTAGTGTAATTACGAAACATTTCAATACTCGATGTGTCGCCGCTCGACTCGTACCAAATTTGTGTGCGCTCGCCCTCGGCTGGAATTGACGGCTGCTTAAACTCACGACGTTTCGTCGTCAGGTTGTATTTGCTAAATGTTGAGGTGGGAATATCCACGCGATCAAAACGCTTATTTTCATAGCCGACAATAATTGAGCCCGCGTAGCGCTTGATCGCGGGATGGTCTTTCGCGTCCGCCAAGTCGGACGTCGACAGCGCTTTTTGGGCATACGCACTACCAACGCTTATTGAAACCGCTGCTATCAACGTTAGCAGCGAAGTTGGCAAGGAAGCTCGCAATTGACGCAGTAAATTAAGGAATCGCGTTTTCATAAGGTGCCTTTAGTCTGGGTGTTGTGAGTCCTGGCGGCCGCTCAGACTGAAAGAATAGCAGCGAAAATCGAGCCAATCGAGCCAATCGAGCCAATCGTGACTGCCGTGGCTCAAAGTCAACTTCTTCTCCATTTCCTCTCGTTCTTCAACAGAAACCGAGCGACTCCGACCCGTGGCGTTGCTACATGGAGCGCTTCCAGCCCCGCAACAAAGACGAGGCCGATGCCAAAGCCTGCTTTATCGACAACTTCAAAGAGCCGATGAAGGCGTGCATCCCGGCGCTCTATCAAGATTGGGGAGCAGAGTACGCCACTGCGCCAAGTGGCGAGCAGTGGCTATCGGCAAAGTCGATTGCCGATCTGCGCGGCGCGATGAAACAGTGTGCCGGCAACATGACTAGCCCAGGGTTTCCAGAAAAGTAACGCGCACGATTGGCGGGCATTTTCGGGCAACAATGGCTGAAAACGCCCGTGGATGCTGGTGTTTTCGGAAAATACAGCTCGGTCCGTTAAATTGTTGTTGCTGCGCTGGGTGAGAGCCCGATGGCCTATCTTACAAAGGGGCGCATGAACGTCGCATGGCGGTTGCTGGATGAATCAAGACAAGGTGTTGCCGAAGTTGCTGCCGATATGGGTTATGAAAACCCTGCGGCATTCAGCAGGGCTTTCAAACGGCACCTCGGGATATCCCCGGCGGTTTGGCGTGCCCGCTGACACGACTCGCTTAGCGGGTTGTTTGATTTGCCAAGGCAAAGAATTATTGCTTGGCTAAACGCTGCCGCGATTCACACTGAAAACATCGTGGCTCTGGCCGCTGGCGTGCCCTGACCCCCGGTGTTGAATTCCAGATTGAGCCCATAATGCAACGAATACCGTGATCTCGGAAATCGACGATATGAAAACTATTCCCTCCTCTCAGGTTAAGAGCGTCTTCGCCCTGTTTGTGTTCGCGCTGGTTTCGATGGTTTCCTACCCGGTGACATCCCAAACGGTTGCGGCCAAGCCCGAAGACGTCGGCATCTCGGCCGAGCGGCTCAAGCGTGTGGATGCGTTCGTCGCGCGCCTGCAAGCTGAGGGCAAGCTCGCGGGGGCGGTTACCGTTGTGGCTCGACGCGGCCAGCTCGTATCGCTGAAAGCCCATGGATTCGCCGACCTGGAAACGAAGCGGCCGATGCAAACTGACGATATCTTCCAGATTCAATCAATGACCAAGCCCATCGTCACCGTCGCAGTGTTGATGCTGCTGGAGGAAGGACGCTTCCTGTTAAGCGATCCGGTTGCGAAGTTTCTGCCTGAATTCCGCGACATGAAAGTCGCCGTCGCCAAGGCAGATGCGCCGGAGGGCTTCGTTCTGGTACCGGCAGAACGCGCCATCACGATTTACGATCTGCTGACGCATCGCGCGGGCTTTACCGGCCTGCCGCCGGCCAACTCGCCGGCCGAGGCGCTGCGGCGCAAGGCCGTCCAGTCTTTGCCACCGAATGGTGCCTTCACGCTCGACGAGTACGTCAAGAATCTAGCGGCGTCACCCTTGGATATGCAGCCCGGCATCGCGTTCAGGTATGGGTCCTCCCCGGTCGTGTTGGGGAGGTTGGTTGAAGTCGTTTCGGGGCAATCTCTCGACGCTTTTTTTCGCGATCGAATTTTCATGCCGCTGGCCATGAAGGACACATCGTTCGTCGTGCCAGAGGGGAAACGCAACCGGGTCGTATCAGCATATTCGCGGTCACCCGAAAAAGGCTTGGTGAAGTTGCCGCCAGATGCGTTGAGTCCCACGTTCTTCTCAGGCGGCGGTAATGTGTTTTCAACGCCGGCAGACTATCTGCGTTTTAGCCAGATGCTGCTTGATGGCGGCACACTCGACGGCCAGAGGCTGCTCAGCCGCAAGTCAGTCGAGCTCATGACCGCGCGCCATATCGATGCATTCCCGTTGTCCTTTATGTCGGGCCAGCACGTCGGTCTAGGGGTTGGGGTTCGCACTGCGGACGGCAAATCCGGCCTGATCGGCTCGCCAGGCGCCTATGGCTGGAGTGGAGGCTACAACACCTACTTCCGTATCGATCCGCAGGAAAAACTCATTCTCCTGTTCTTCACCCAACGGGCGTTTTCGCCGACCGATCTCGAACCGCAATACGGATTTCACAACACGGTGATGCAGGCGATCATTGACTAGCAGTTTGTTGAAATTCGGAATGCTAAATCTGAGTGAACTCTTCGTGTGCTATTTCCCCCTTTGCAAAAGAAGAAGTAAGACGTCGAAATCACCTGCCCAACCGATAGGGTGAATTCCAACAAAAGGCGAGGTTCGATGGTGCGCACGTTGCGCGCCGTTCTTCAATTCGCTTTCATCACCCTGCCGCTGGCCATGTAGTCATCGCCCACTTGGAGGCCGTCGTCGCGGCGCACCCCTTGTAATTGGCCGCCGGGACAACAGGCGTTGGCCTTAAGATGCATGTCGCTGCAAGAGTTCCGCTTCTAAAAAAATGCACGAAGCGTGTTTGACCCTGCCGCCCTGCAATGCGAATGTCAGACAAGGAGAACAAACAGGCAGCCAAACTCGCAACAACACATTGCCAAGAATCTCGTCACCTTGGCGATGCTTTTTTTTCTGCTCTATTGCGCCATTGTCGGGTTCAAGACCATCAGCGTCGAAGCGATTGCGTTCGCAGGTATCGATTCAGAATTCGTTTGCAATGCAGATTGCATGAAGGTGGTAAACGTAATTATTTATAAAGAAAGATTTGATCACTTGCGAACCGCCAGCGTGTCGTTGCTGATCGCCTTTTTAATCGGTGTCAACTTATTGGGCACGGCACACGCGCCGCGACGCCGATTCGCCATCGCCCTGTGCGCGCCGCTGGTCATTGCCAGTGCATTTCTGGCCGGGTACAAATGGGGGTTCGCGTACTGCTCACCGTCGTGGGTGTGCTGGGAATGCTCAATGCGTGGTGGTGTTTTCGCGCACAGGCTGAGCAATACAAATGAGCCAGTGAGCTACCAGGATTTCAAAGGGGTTATTTGTTTTCGCAATTGGCAAAACAAATAGCCCTTTTAATTCTTCGCATCCTTGCGGCCCCTTGCCCCACACCGTGAGGGTCAGCTTGCGACAACCAGTACGCGCTCGACCCGGCAGCTTGCCAACACCTTGACGTCCACCAACCCCATCATCTTGACAATGCCGAGCGTCAACAGTGTGTTCAGGTCTTGCAACATAGCCATCACGCCACATTCCGTTAATCGCCCGACTGACCGTCGAGTAGCGCACATCAAACGCATCCGCGACCGCTTGCAATGCTATTTTGCAAGACCTGAGCCAGCGGCTGGTGCATTAATTGTTGCGTGGCCGACCATTTTGCCGGCGTCAACAAAAATGGTCGTAAACCTGATATTTCTCAAACTGTCATCCCGACCCCCGATTCAAACATTCGAGGGCAGGCTCCGGTCGGGATCCAAGTTGGGTGCTGTTTCGTTTCCGAAACAATACTCTCTGACCTCTGGTGTCATTTCTACGCGTGCAACGCCGCGGATTTCAATGGGGTCGGGATTATTTGTTTTCGCAATCGGCAAAACAAATAACCCCTTTCATTCTGCAAAACATCGCGCCAAACCCTGCGCCACATAATCGAACGAAGCGCCGGAAATGTACAGTTTGTTGGTGACGCTCACTTCAAATCGGTTCGCGACGGCGGCGCAACCAGACAGCCGCCGCGATGCATGCAGCCGCAAATGCCAGACCGCCCCACAGTGCCGGCATGGTGAGGAATGTCAGCGGGTCAAGCTCGCTTAGCGAAGAAATTTGCGGACTTATTCCGCCCTTGCTATCGATCATCTTGAACGGAAATACGTCTGCGGGGCTGCCCCCGAGTCGGTGCGCCAACAGCGATGCGAAATACGATTTGCCCAGGGTGATCCCCTCAATGGCGGCCAGCACGAGCGGCGGTAACACGGCCCATAAAAGCACGGAGCGCTTGGCCCAACTTGAGACCAGCAGCAGCCACGCGTAGATCGGCGCGTGCCACAGTGCGAGCGTGGCCAGCCCATACAACAGCACCAGCGCGTTTTGGAAAAAGGGAGCCCGCGTCCAAGGCAAGGCACCGCTCTGACCGTACAACAACTGCACGGCGCTGGTGAAGACAAGCATACACAAGTGCATGCCAACAATGCTGGCCAATGCCACCAGCGGTAACACCACCAGTGGAATGGCCGCCTTGGACAACACGGTGATGAGGTCCGAGACCGGCAACGATTTCCAGAACAGAATGCTGCGATCACGGCGCTCGCCGTTAAGCGCGTCGAGACAGTAAAGCGCACCGACGATAAAGACCGTTATGATCAGCATCATCGCCGTGATGGCAGACAGCGAGCCGATTGTCAACGAGCCGAACACGGCGGCCTCGCGCGTTGGATCGAGCGCTATCGCGGAGTTGATGAGGTGGTCCGCTTTTCCCCCGTCGTAGATTGCGTTCGCGACCACAGCGAACAGCAGCACACCAGCGACTAGCGGCGGCCCGAGATAGAGCGAGCGGTTTTCCCACAGTTCGCGGCGCACTGACCAGTACAGCAATTTGAGTGGCGCGATTGTTGCCGCGGCTGTCGCTGCAACCCGGTGCGTGGCGAAGTCATCGTCGCGGGAAACGCGCGTGTCGTTGGTCGGCATATTCATGCGGCAACTCCTTTCGAACTCTTTGTTTCGGTGATTTCGTTGCCGATCACCGCCACAAACAAATCGGCGATACCGGGCGTGCGTACTTCGCCGAACGCGGCGAGTTCATCGCGCGTGGCCCCATCGAACAGGAAAATGCTGCGGCCAAACACCTGCCGTTCATGAATCGGTCCGCGTGACCGCGCGGCAGCGGCCTGCTCGGGGTGCACCATGACTTCGGCAAAACGCTGCTCGAAGTGTTCCATGCTGCTATCAAGAACGATGCGACCGCGATTGATGAACATCACATCGGTGAGGATGTGCTGCACTTCTTCGACCTGATGCGTGGTGACTACGATGGTGCGCTGGTGATCGAAGTAATCGTTGAGCAGCGAGTCATAGAACTGCTTGCGATAGAGAATATCGAGGCCAAGCGTCGGCTCGTCGAGGACTAATAGCTTCGCGTCAATTGCCATGATCAGGCAGAGGTGCAACTGCACGGCCATGCCCTTGGATAATTCCCGGACGCTGGCCGTGGACGGAATGCTGGTCTTGGCCAGAAATTTTGCTGCCTTGGCGCGATCAAAACGCGGATGCACGCCGGCCACATAGTCGAGCGCTTGTGACACCCGCATCCAGCGCGGCAACACCGCAACGTCGGCAATAAAACTTACATCGCGCATCAGTTGATCGCGCGCGGTCCACGGATTGTGTCCGAGCACCGTGAGCTCGCCCTCGTAGGGGCTGAGGCCGAGTATCGCGTTCAGCGCGGTACTCTTGCCCGCGCCGTTGGGCCCGATGAGACCAACGATGCGGCCCTCGTTGATATTCAGATCTATGCCGTCGAGCGCGACGTTTTTGCCGTAATGTCGCCGAAGACCGCGTGCGTGGATGCATGCCATGGTGTTAGTTCCCCTCTTTGGTGTTCGTGATCGGTGTCTGCGCTGCCGTCGCCGCCAGCAACTCTTCTGGCGTCAGCCCCAAACGCCGGATGGTTGCGGCGATCGCAGGCCAATGTTCGGCCAGAAACCGCTGCCGCTCGGTAACCATGAGCCGGGCGCGCGCGCCGACGTTGATGAACATGCCGCGCCCGCGCCGCGATTCAACGAGTTGTTCATCGACCAAGTGTTGGTAGCTCTTCATCACCGTGATCGGATTGACGCGGTATTCGGCCGCCACCGTACGCACCGACGGCAACGGGTCGCCCTCGTTAAGCACGCCGTCGATAATCATGGCGACGACGCGGTCGCGCAATTGGCGGTAAATCGGCTGACTGTCGTTCCATTCGCCGTCGGTCATGGTGTTATCGGTGCTCTCAATTAAGCGGTGCAAGTCACTGTGGTGGAATGCCCTATTGGCGGTCGTATGACACTCGCGCGTGGCGTTTTGAGGCATAAGCGCGTCGTCATGTGATGTAGTTAACTACAACACCGGCACACATGCAAGCTTTTTTTTCTTACCAAGTCGCGGCGGGGGCTTAGCGCCACACCGAGGGATAAAAATAGATAAATCGCTGCATCCATGCGCTGACCTAGCCAATACAGGCTGAAAACGCGCTTGTATAAACGAGGTCAATCCAGCAACGATTCGCTCGTTGGCAGGCCGCCCTGCGTCAAAATGCTCCATGGCCCACCGACCGGAGATTGCTTTGCATACTTCAACGCGTGTCGTGATGCTGCTCTCCAGCGCGTCTCTGTTTATTGCGGCGCTGCTCGCCGGTTCGGCGGTCGCGCAGTCGTCTATTGCGGCGCGCCTCATTGTGCTCAACTAGAGCGATGCCACCGCCGTCGTCGTGGATCCGGGTACCTTGAACGTGTTGGGACGCGTCGCGACCGGCAAGGGGCCACACGAAGTCGTGGTGTCAGCCGATGGCAAATACGCCGTCGTCGCCAACTACAGCACGCAATGTCTGGGCAACCCGTTGTCGATTGTCAGAAATTTAAAAAGATGATTTGTTTTCGGCGTCTGACAAAATAAATCACTCCTTTTGATTGCTGTTGATTGGTGGAACGACAAAGCTGGTGCTCGTGTGTCGATTTCTAAGGGGTTATTTGTTTTCGCAATTGGCAAAACAAATAACCCTTTAATTCTTAAGTCGACACTCGCAGATTACCGGCTGCGCGCGTTAGCGTCGAGAATTGAGGCCTCTTGCCGCGACTATGCAGAAACGCCTATTGGCGGGCAGCTCCAAGCAAAAGTGACTGGAAGTGCCCGTGGATGCTCGGGTTTGTTGAAAAATTACTGCCCTTCGCTCCATCTTTGCGCTGGCTCCTTCTACTCCCGTACGTCGCGTCTTTCGTTCAAGCGTCCTCCACTTGCATTCGCACCCACTGAGTGCAGCTCACGCGCTGATTCGGCATTTCGTCGCGTCGGCCGAGCCACAACGGTGACGGCCCGCTTTAATGCGACACCTCACCTTTCTGCGGAGATCCCATGCAAACCTTGACCAGCGCTTTCCTAATCACTCACAACATCATCCAGCAGACGCTGCGTGTCAGCATCAGGCTTATCGTTCGGGCCACCGTCGTTGTCTTTGCTGCCATTGCCATTGCTCACGCAGTACCCGGCTCTGGCAGCGCATTCGCACAAAGCTTCGTCGTGGCCCCAAGCACTACCGTCGTCGCAGGCGCACCGGTCTCAATTGCGCTTAAAGACTTGCCGCCGACTTCTGAAGTCCGCATCGTTGCCGAACGCGCCGTGCGCGGCTGGATGCCTGGCGCGAAGCGCATGATGTATCGCGCTGAAGCCACCTACACGAGCAGCGAGCGCGGTGAGCTCGACCTCGCCACCGCCACACCGAAGTCTGGTAGCTACAAAGGTGCGGATGTGCGTGGGCTGTTCTGGTCGATGATGCCGACCAAGACCGAGGCGGCAGCGGATGCCGCTGCAAGCGACGTGACGCTCGCTGCATTTGCGGGCGAAAAGCCGCTCGCAAAAACCACACTCACCTTCCTGGCCAAAGCCGCCGACCTTGTCGTCGAGAAGCCGGAAAAATTTCCCGGCGCCGTGTATTCCTACCAACCCGGTACAGCCAAACGGCCGGGTCTGATTGTCCTCGGCGGCTCCGAGGGTGGTAACGGCAACGTCAACGACCTCGCACAGCGTCTCGCTTCGCGAGGCTTCGCGGTACTCTCGCTGCCGTACTACTCGCCAAAACAGTGGCCAGACATGAAGCAAGAAGTCGTCGGGCTGCCGGAAGCGTTCGCCGATATCGAGATCAATCGTCTGAGCGACGCGCGTGATTATCTGCGCGGACGTCCGCAAGTCGATGGCAACAACATCGGCGCGTATGGCGTCTCCAAGGGCGCGGAGTTTGCCTTGCTCGGTGCGACACAGTACCCATGGCTGAAGGCGGTTGTTGCAATGGTGCCGACCGATGTGGTGTGGGAAGGCTGGGGCCCGAACATCGAGGCCGGCAAGCGCGCGTCGTTCGCATTCAATGGCAAGCCGTTCGCCTTCACACCATACAAGGATTTCGAGAAGGAATTCATGGGTTTCCAAACTGGCGCAGACGTCAAAATTCGTCGCCCCCAAGATAACGGGCGTGCCGAGAATCCGGCCGCAGCGGTCGCGGCGCGTATTCCCATTGAGCGCTACAAAGGCGCGCTGATGGTCGTCGGCGGTCACGACGACCAAGTGTGGAATTCGGCGATGATGGCGCACAACATCACCGAGCGTCGTGCCGAAGCCAAACTCGACACCTTGGCGCTGATCTACACCGACGCCGGACACTATCTTTCCGGCGACGGCTGGTCGCCGAGCACACAGTACAACGCCGGCCCGAACAAGAGCGGCGGCACGCCTGAGGCCAACGCGCGCGCGCAAGCTGAGGCGTGGGAAAAGTCGATCAGCTTCTTGGCGCGAAATCTTGTTGGCAAGTGAGCTGAAACGCTAAGTGCAAGCGAGACGGTCGTCCGGCTCGCAATCAAAGGGTCAGTAACTGCGGGGGCGAACTTCCATTGTTTTGCCAGCGCCAGCAACAACTTAACTGGACCCTTGATTCGACACTTTTCACCATAACCGTGAAAATTTATAGAACGCCGAATGGTGTGCCGTTTCAGGCAAAAAATATCTGGAAATGCCCGTGGATCCCAAGGTTTTCGGAGACAGTGCTGTCCCCGAATGTTCAATGGTGGAGCGTGACGAGCGCACGCTCCACCGCCAACGAAGATTAAAGGGGTTATTTGTTTTCACAATCGGCAAAACAAATAACCCTGAACCTTTTTTGTTAACGCGTTAAATCTTCCCCTGACCGCCGCAGGCCAGAGTCAATTTATTTTGCAGAGCATCTGGCTTTTTGAATTAGGTCATAACAATTCGGTTCTGACCCCTGGTGTGGGGATGGTGGTGGTTTCTTGGGTGAGCTGGCGCTGAAAACGCAAGACAAACGTT
>Ga0226658_10000550_pt1 | contig 18852 bp, 19 predicted proteins | sample OliLak19BULKMAT1_FD_169091 | JGI IMG/M metagenome (GOLD analysis project Ga0226658, IMG submission 169091) | Freshwater microbial mat bacterial communities from Lake Vanda, McMurdo Dry Valleys, Antarctica - Oligotrophic Lake LV.19.BULKMAT1 (v2)... | ecosystem: Environmental > Aquatic >... | reverse complement strand
GTTTACCGCTGCGTCCTCAGCTGTTTTTATGCTCAGCTGTCTAATTTTTACGTGTGTGTGGATAGTGGGATCGCCTTGTTGGTCGTCAGGAGACAAACCCGTAAATTTTATCTTTCTCGTTGACGTTTCCGGCAGTATGGTATCCAAGTCGACAATGGTCACCGACGGCAGCGGCGGCACTATCACGTTGTTTGAAGCGATGCGCAAAGCGGTGCAAAACATTGTCGCGGACTCACGATTGATCAAACAGGGGTCGCGCGTCTCGTTCATCACTTTCGGAACGACAGTGTCCGAGAAAAGCGATTGGCCCACGTCGATAGATACCGATCAGGACAGGGCAAAACTGGTGCAGTTGATAGGCGATCGTACTGCACTCAGCGCCGATCGAAAAGGCGATACCTACATGGGCGGAGCGCTCAATCAAGCGCTTGTACGGGCCGACAATTTCCTTATGAAGTCCGATCCGTGCACGACTACTTTCATATTGATGCTTACCGACGGCTGGGACGAGCCTCCCAACGGTGCTCAATACAAGGCATCAGATGTGGCCCAGCAGATAGTCCGCAGAAAAGAAACGATCAAGCGAAAGGTTGGAATTGATACATGGCAAACCGCAGTGATCGGTTTGAAGCGACTGCCCACGTCTAAAGTAGGAACAACAACTGCTTCTCAGTTGTCGACAATGATTAATGGCACTTTTCTAGACATCACTCAGGAAAAAGGGAAAAGCGTTTCCGATCAGATCTATTTGGCTCTGAGCAAGATTCTCGAGAATCAACGCGGCACGTTCAGCCTGGTTGGAAACAGTAAAGATCCGTTTTTTCCGGTTATCGATTTTGGCACCATCAATGGTGACGGGATCGCAAAAGGAGAATTCGAACTCGATTTACTGACTTGCGATCGAGAAGAAATTTCGGCGATAAAAGAGGCCTCAATACAAGCGCCCAAAGACTACTGGGCGACTGTGATCGAAAAGGTTTCCAAAAGACATGGATCAACCATGATAAGAACGATCTCGGAACTGCCTGCAGATGCGTTAACTGTTATACCGGAGCAATCGCCTTGCATCGTCTCTCCTGTGGTTGACAGTGAAGGGCGCAGGACCATTGCCAGGAAAAAAATAAGACTTATTATTCAAGCCGGTTCCTCGTTTCCTGTCGGCACATTCGTTGGCCGTTTAAAACTGATATCTTCGGCTCGAATTCCCGACAGTATCCCATACGTGATCACGGCACCGGCAAGACTTGCCACTAAGGATGAAGCGGTCAAGGTTTCAGTCAAGCGAAAAGGTACGTTAACCAGAGAAGAGACCGAGACGGAACTGACAATCACATTTGTGCAGAGCGAAGGCTCACCGCCAGGAGCCAATTACAAAATTGAAATACCGGCGCCCTCGGCTCAATTGGACAAAAAGAGTCACGAAACACTTGCATCAAAATGTTTCAACAATGGCAAGTCAACAACACTAAATTTCGACACCAGTAAACAAAAGTCTGCCAGTACCATCGTGCGAATTGTCTTGCCTGAGGATCAAAGCGTTGGCACTTATAAGGGACGATTTAAACTCAACATCAGTGGTCCCAGCGAAATCACAGCACCAGGCGACCTGCCATTCGAGATCACCCTGTCACCTACTGACTGGGAGCGTATCGCACCAATTGCAATACCAATGATTTTGCTGTTGATCGTCGGAATTATCGTTTACATTTATCTCTATGTCGTATCACAAAGACGTAAATAGAAATCGAATGATTCACTCATTTGAATGTTGGAAAGCTGAAACCTGAAAATTGGCGTCGAAGTTGGATACAGTATCATCTCGATGTGCAAAACGAAGCCAAGAAGCCCGAGGGATGCTGCGCTCCCGGTTTAGCCACAATTATCGAAAGAGTGGCGCCGATCCACAAATTGTTAGGAAAGCTAGTCGATTTAATAGCGGCCCGTAACTGTGCCTATATTTTGGTAATACAGTAACAATCAAAAATTCAAACGCTAATGTCGCATACAGCGTTTGCCGATCAATCCCCGGAAAAGCATGGAAGGACGTTAGGCGCTAACACGTTTAATTTCGGTGCATGACGAGGGACAACATCATTAGACAGATTCGAGCAAAAGGATGAAAAACATGGATCTGGGTGTTTGGTATGGAGTTTTAGCACTGATCTCGGTCATATTTGGCGTCATAGCCAGGTTTGCTGCCTATACCGTTCTGGTCAAGTTTAAAAGATGGCTTCCCGAAAAGGCTACCGGAGTAGCAAACATAATAGCCGCCGTGATTATCGTTGTCGGATTAATCGCGGTAGGCGCTCATATGATGCTTGGAGGGAAATAATTTAACGGGCGCAGTTCAAAGCAAAGATGGCATGTTCATCGTTGCTTTGCTCTGGGCGGGCTTTGCCCTGGCAGGATAATTTTTTAGCTTCTAGTTGAGGACAGGACAATGACAATCAGGACAATTCCTTCACTTGTGGTCGGTTTGGGTGGTACGGGAAAACGAGCACTCACACATCTGAAGCGGCGCATATTCGATACCTACGGCGTCGATGAACTGCCTTGGATCAGATTGTTGTCCATCGATACTGACAGTGCCACCGTCAACAATCCGCCGGTGATCAGTCAGAGGACCGGAGAATTCATCAAGCTCGGAACCAGCGAATCCCGAGTGATCGACCAGAGTGACACGCCTCAGGTGATAAGCAACCTCGACGCCCCGGAGAATCGCCATATCAAGGAATGGTATCCCGATCCGGACATGAAAGTTGATTTTCCAAAGGCAGCCAGAGGCTCCGGCCAGATTCGCATGTTTGGAAAAATCGGTCTTCACAAAGGAGACAATCTGCATTCAAATTACAGGTGGTTGCAGCAGGCTGCTCATGAGGTCGCAGATCCGGCCGCCTGGTCGAGTTTTCCGAATTTTGATGTCGATCACAACGTCCAATTCGTCTATGTAATCTGTTCGCTTTGTGGTGGCACCGGTAGTGGCATGTTTCTGGACATCGCATATTTGCTCAGAAAGATTGTCGGCGTTGATCCATCCACGAAAAGATTCGTCGGCATGTTTGTCATGCCTGAGGTGTATGAACCGGTTATCGAGAACCAGCACATCAAGCGCATTTACGCCAATGCCTATGCCGCACTGCGTGAGATGGATTATTTGTTGAACAGCCCAAAACGATCTTATTTAATCAAAGGAAAAGATCACACCTTTGTCGACTTCAAAGGCGATGTTCCTCCATTCGATTTTGTTTTTCTGTTTAACAATAAAAACAAGCGCGGATCGGTCATCTCGCAAAGACAAGTGTCCGGCGACAAACCAATGGCAATAGACGATCGCGTAGCCCAATATATGTCAGAGACGATAATGACTGACGTTCTGTCGCCTGTCACTGAGCGAAGTGAGTCGATTCTAAGCAATATCTTCACGTCCCTGGGTGACCCGGAACAAGTTGGAGACAGGACGTTCTACAAAACCTATTCGGCGGTTGGCGTTTCCTCCGTCAAGATTCCTGCCATCGATCAATTCTCGGACTTGCTGCGCATCAGAATTACCGACGCCGTAATTGACTTTCTTTTGCGGCCCGACCCCGACATCACCGAAAAGGCTCTGGCAAAACAATTCTGGTCTGAGCACGTTGCTGAAGTCGAAGACAAGCTGGTGCTCAGAACGAGTTTGAGCAGTGACGCCTCATATGGGCGTTTTCTCTCAAGTGCTTTTCATGAAGAGTTTAAGCTCAACAAACCAGCTTCGCTCGACAAACTCAAGCACTGGGTAGAGGCATTGATGTCCGATTCGATTATCGAAGGTGAATCTCTGTCAATCGAAAACCACGCCACCAGTTACGCAAAGGACTTCATCGATTCAGTAAACACTCAAGTGAACAAAAGCTTGATGACCTTCGCGCACAATCCAAAGCACGGCTACGCCTTCCTTTGCGAATGGCTGGAAGAACTGATGGCTCTGTGCAATCAGAAGATCGCCCAGCTTCCTCCTGTACCGGAGGTTGTCGGTGATCCGAAACGGCGGGTAAATGAGGCTATCGAATCGTTGAAACGCGTGAGCGACGACGTTCAACTGCCGATACTTCGCGACACGATGTATATTCTTCTTGAGCGTTTGTCGGAGTACTATGACTCCAGAGGCAGAGATGTGCGCGGGCACAGTCTGGTCGTCAATGTTTACGAGAAACTCTTAAAAGAAATCGAGGTTCTGCACACGCAATTGAGAAAACTGCGTGACGTGCTTTCCGAAGTCAACGATGAATACGATGTGCGCTACTCGGCCAAGATCGCCACCATGGGCGATGCCTCATCTGAACGCATTTTGATCGATAAATCGCTGATCGGAAGAAAAGAGACGGAAAAATTTCTCGACGGTTTGTTAGCTTCGATGTGGGAAAACCAGCAGTGGAAGGACCCAGTTCCGAAGCTGGCTGAGGAAATTAAACAGTTAATCGAAGCAGAGCTTGGTGCCAATCTGGTTAAACAAGCAATCAATACGAGCCTTTCGGTCGAAGAGAGAAGCGTAAACATCAAGAAAATGATCGAAGAATTCGTACAGAAGAAAATCTTCGATCAAAAATTTCCTGTCAATCAACAAACAGGAAAGATTGATGAGCCTCACTACACCACACCGGATGGCCGCAGCCTCTTGCTCGACTTCGCCCAGGGCAACCTTCTCAATCTGATGGTCGCCCACAGCTCACCGCTATGGTCTGTGAAAACGCACCAAATCGGATCGGCCAGTCAACCGATCACCTTCGTTGGTTTGAATGGTACAAAACTTCCGGAGAATATCGTCAACGAATTGCAAAAGGAATTGCCGGGATTTAGAACCAGCGACGTCGTGCTGTCAGACGCCGAACCGCGTATTTTGATCAAACAGTACGATCCGTTGTATTCGCTGGCATCTTATGATGGGATCATCGATTACGAGAATTATTACAAGAATACCGATCGGCTGTCTAATCCCATGCACACCGATCGAAAATTCTCAGTCGAACCAAATCCTTATATGCAATGGCTTTCTTATGAAATGCCAAAGAAAGACCATGTGGTGCTCTGTTCCAAGGGTCACGACATAGTCGAGGCAATCAGGCGAGATCTTCAGTTCTGCCCGCATTGTTCGACGCAGGGAATTAAAAACCTGATTGTGAAAGGCAAAATCGTCTGTCCGATGTGCCAGCAGATTGTCGACAAGGGTAGCCGGAAGTGTCCGGAATGCGCCGGCTTAATTGAAGGTCACAAGTCCGCACCTGCGGAATTAAAACTTTCCGGCATTGATGAGATTGCCTGTCCTGGTTGCGTCACACTAGGAAGACCAAATCCGGAGAAGATGCTTTTGAAACATGATCCGGATAAACGCGTGCAAACTTTTTGTCCGAGCTGCGGCTCAGCCTGGGCTGATATGTGCCCTTACTGCTCCGCCGATCTCGAGAAGACGACTGTCTGCACCAAGGGTAGTGACAGATGCATTTTTGAAAGCCCGCCGATTATTCTCTGCTACTCTTGCCGATGTCCGGTAACGCCGGACACCAGTAAATGTCCGCGCTGTTTCAAAGAAATCGAAGAATGCGCACCATGCAAAGAACTTGGGCTTGCGGTGAGAATGATATCGACTGAGTACGAAGTTTGTCCTAACAGGCACACTGCGGTCGAGGAAAAAGGCAAAGTGGCCGACCCAATTGCCGCCGTGCAATAGCGACTAAGTGAAGTCGATAGAGGAGTTGATTGATCGAATTAACGGACCATTGCCGGGCGACGCCATGCGACCGCCCTGTCCGATGACCGAGTGAAGACTGACTAACTAGAGTGTCCTAACGGAAGGAGAAAAACGTGCCGCTTACTTTCTATCTTCGAGACAAGAATCCAGAGGTTGTAGCGGCCTGGGGCCAGTTTTTCGGACGGCAGGCCAACCTCGACATCGCCGAAGGTGATGCGCTTGAGCTGGACGTCTCCACAATCGTAATGCCGCTCAATAGCTTTGGAATTTTGGGTTCAGGCTTCGCGCGTGATTTGAACGTGCATAGCAAAGGCTTGCTGGAAGGTCGTGTTCGCAAACTAATAGAAGATAAGTATGCCGGTGAGTTGCCGGTCGGCGTGTCTGAAGTTCTCAAATCCGGAATTGAAAAACCGGACTATGTCGTGATATCGCCCACGGTGCGTGTCCCGCCCGAGCGTGTGTCAAACGCCAACGTCAACACCTATCTTGCCACCCGTGCAGCTCTGCGTGCCATCGCCTCCTTCGTGCGCAAGGAGCTGCAAGAGGGCCGCGAATCCTCCATTACGTCGGTCGCTCTGGTCGGTATGGGAACCGGACAAGGCAAAACTCCGCCCGTGATCGCCGCGTTTCAAATGTACGAAGCTTATTGCCAAATCGTCATGGGAAGGGAACCTAATTTTGCCACGATCGAATCCGCTAATGCCCACGATCAGGAACTGCGCAAAGCCCGCTACATGTAGGCAATCGATGTCCGTGAAAACTTGTTTGCACCAGAGGAGCGTTAAGGAGAAAGGAGCGCTTCGCGATATTGGACTACTGTTTCTTGATGAAGGCAGGGTCAATCCAGTTAAGACGGAAAGTCGTCACTGTCGGAGCCGGAGCCGGCTCCAGCGCGCAAGGCACGACCCATTAACACACTGGCGAGGGTTTCAGGTGTTGACGGCGCTCGTAATCGTGCTTGCATCTCCGCTTCCTCATACTTCTCTTTGTTCGAGCGAATTGTTTCCGTCGCTTTGTCGAAATAACTGGTTGGTTCTCCAATCGGCATGTCGCGCGATCTGTCAAACGCCACCAGTATCTTAGCGTCTTCAATCAAACGTTTGAGGTCGGCACCGGTCAAGCCGTCAGTCGTCGAGGCTAGAGTCGGCATATCTAGACGTCTTAGTTCAATCGGAAGTTTATGAGCATGGTCGTTTAGAATTTGCATTCTGGCTTCTTCATCAGGCAAGCGAGTTTCCAGCCATAGTTCGATTCTTCCTGAGCGCACCAATGCTGGTGGCACGCTGCTGACGTCCATTGTCGTCATGATTATGCAGACACGTTTACTGCTCGCGCTCTCCAAACCGTCCAGCATGGTCAGCAAATAGCGGTAGAGACCGAAGTCATCTTTGTTTTCAAAAATTACATCGCTATCGTCTATGAATATAATCGACGGCGCATTATTTTGCGCGGCCTCGAAGACATGCTGAATCTTGCTGTAGAAATCAGACGAACCAGAGATGAAGGTTCCGTCGATCAGGAAAAACTTACTGCGTAATCTGTGCGCCAGCGCTCTGCCGATGGTCGTCTTACCGGTGCCAGGTGGTCCTGCAAGCAGTACTCCACGCTTTGGCTGTATATCATATTCAATGGCCAGATCATCTCGTTCAAGCGGAACGATAATATTGGCTTCGAGGGCCTCGAGGACATCATCGACGCCTCGTAAAGACTTCAGCTCAAAGGCTTCGACTTCATCGAGATCTACATTGCTACCCATGCGTTGGCTTCGCATGTATTCGATGAATTTCTCAGTATCGAGCCCTTCATTTTTCTGGGCTAACCAAATGCATGCCCCCTTGATTTGATGCGCGGTGAGCTTGGGTGCGAATCGATAAATCTTGTGAAAATCTAGAGCATCGGCTTTCTCTCCGAGATAGGTCTGAGCGAGAAATTGATAGTCACTGAAATCAAACTTCTCGATATTTGCACAATAGCTTCTGTTCCAAATCGGTCTTGGAGTATTGCCATTCATTCCGAAAACAATTTTTTTCTTGCTGTCGGCAACGAACGAAGCGACGCTTGTCAGAATCGCTTCGATAAATTTTCCTCGTGGATAAGGTGAACCAAATCCACAGCCGCAAATCACATCGTAGATCAGGTCCAGGTCGTCCATGATTACAAGATCGTTGGACGAGAGCGCGTCCATCAGCATTTGTTCGAGAACCTCATCCATCGCAAGAGGATTCTCTTTGCGAATTGCATCGATGAAATCCTTCATACTCAGAAACTTGCCACCACTGTCCGTGTGCAGTTTCTGAAGAATAGTGGTTCTGCCCATTCCCGTATGCGACCAGACAACAAAGATCTTGCCGATGGGGAGCGCCTCGGTCAGATGAATAAACGCTTTTTCTTGAGTAGGACTTAAGTCGGTCACAGAACCTCCTGACTCGTTTGCAACGAACACTTTTACCAGTGCTTCCAATCGCGCGAACGAAGTACGACATCACTTAAATCACAATAGCAGAACGTCGACAAGAGACGCTCGACCGAAGCCTGCGCGTCCCTTTTCTGGAGTCTGGCCGCGGTGCCCCAATTCCGAAGGGGACCCGTCTACTCCGTGGATCTCATGTCGTTAGTGTCAGTCGTCGACCGTTCAAGTTTAAATCGGTTTGGAGGGGGTATATGGGCTTTGTTTTACGAGCGAGAAAAAGATGACGACACCTTCCTTGACCGCTTTTGCTCAACGAGGAAACGTAAATCTTCTGCTAGTCCAGCCGCTTTGAAGTCATTTGGAGATCTCGAAACGATAATGCCTGCGATCGACAAGAATCTTGAGAATATAATTCCAGGCGCTATTCAACGAGAAACCTAACGTCTGGCTGGAAGCGAAAAAGATGAGGCCGTTTGATGATCAAATTATTGTTGTGCGCAATTTTAATAGTCTCTTGCGCTTTGATCGGTTTTGCGATCTGGTGGGTTGTCCTAGACCCCGGTTCCCTGTACATGGCGCACCTTTGCAATCAGGCGACGTTGGAAAAAAGTCCGGAGGTAGTGCTATCCCGAGGTCATTTAGGTAATGTGCGTAGCTGACGAAAATGACAAAATCTGCAAAAATTCAGTCGTGAGCGTCGACATCACGAATCGCTTTTACCCCATTGCGGGTCGCGTTTTTCAAGAAACGCGCAGATCCCTTCTTGCGCATCTGCTGCGAGCAAGTTTTCAACCATTATTCCGGTTGTGAATTCGTACGCTGAAGCGAGGTCCATTTCTTTTTGCTTGTAAAACGCTTGCTTGCCGGTCGTCACCGCATGTGGTGACTTCTTTGCGATCTTGCCCGCCAGTTTCAATGCTTCATCGAGCTCGGTTCCTGCTTCTACAATGCGATTTACGAGTCCGATGCGGCAGGCATCTTCTGCAGTCATCAATTCGCCGAGAAGCAGCATTTCCATCGCATGTTTCGATGAAACATTTCGCGAAAGTGCCACCATTGGTGTTGAGCAAAATAGTCCGATGTCTACTCCAGGTGTCGCGAACTTAGCGGTTGTTGATGAAATCGCCAGATCACAGCTCGCGACGAGCTGGCAACCAGCGGCGGTGGCAATACCTTGTACCGCAGCAATTACTGGAACAGGCAAATTTACGATTGACTGCATCATGCCGCTGCATAAAGTCATAATCTTCTTGAAATACTCGGCGCCTCCATCCACATCCTGGCGATGTGCAGTGAGCTCTTTCAAATCATGACCTGCACAAAACACCGGTCCCGATGCGGACAGAACAACTGCACGCACACTTCGATCACCAGCAATCTCTTCGAGTGCTTGCCTGATGTTCAGCATCGTTTCTTCTGACAAACTATTGCGAGATCGCGATCGATTCAGTGTGAGCAGCTCAATAGAATCGCGACGCTCGCGTAGCAAGACAGGTTGAATCGCAGAATTGGGGTCGGTCGAAGTAACAGGTGAAGTCATTCGCGTAATCTATAGTTGTATCTTCATTATAGAGGAACTAACACTCAGGGTCCTAGCGCTCTTGCTGGCTGGAAGCTTTCAGCTATTCGAATGGCAAATCGAAGCTTGCTAGACTGCGGTGATGTCTTCGCTGTTCGAACGACTCTCGTCAGCCCTCTCCAATGAGAAGAGCGACAGATCTTAGCATGCAATGGTTAGATTTTCGGCTGTCGTCCGCAGTTACGGTGTGACCGTTCCCTGCGCACCGGCACTGCCACTGACACCACCACGGTGCTCCTAACTGGTGGGGGCGGGTCTGGCGCAGGCGAAGGCGGTGTCCTGCTCTTCTTATGCCGGATTACCGTAGAAGATGCGCCTATACCGTTTGCCCGCTGGCTCTTGCGGGACAAGTTTGAACTCCGTGGGAAAGTGCGTATGTTGCATGATTTGGTTCTGGAGATTTTGAAACCGAACGCCGTCTTCACCGGTCGAACGTATGTTCAGAATCTTGGTTTCGCCGCTGGAATCTTTGTACTCGATGCCTTCGAGCATGTCCGTCGAGCCGTCCATCATTTTCTTCCATTGAGCTCTTGCTTCGCCTACCACCTTGTCTTCCGCGTCTCGTTCGATGATTGAATCCACCAACCTTGAGTTTTCTTTCGTGCGGAACTCTTGTGTATGGGTCGGTTCTGCGCCGTTCCAGCTCGTTTCTAAAGTAACGCGCTTGCCGTTTTCAGTGGCGATGGAGGTGACGCTTTGAATGCTGAGATTCTTGCCGTATTTGACCGTCATGGTCGAGTTGTCGCGATAGTCGTGAATCGAGTCGGAGGACTTCTTGCCGTTTTCGCCGTAGCGATAGGATGCTGATGTGACGCGCTCACCGTCTTTTCCGTACTCAACGCGGAATTCGACTTTTCCGCTTGCCTTATCACTGTTAATTTGCGACGTGATTCTGCCCTGACCATCAAACAGTGTCGTGGATGTATTCCCATTCTGGAACGTGTGATCTTCGCGGACGACGTTGCCCTCTTTGTCCAGCTGGTTTACTGTCTTTCTATTGCCTTCGTGCGTGTCAATGGTCTGGGTGCGAGCGGCATCGTCATAGCTGTAGCTGATCTTCCAGGGCTTAGAGTCTGGCATTCCGTAGTCGCTTTCCATCTCGGTGACGCGACCGCCTTCGTCATACTTCAGGCGATGAACACCTCCGTCGGTTTCTATTACTGTCGGTCTGCCCTGATCGTCAACTTTAGAGACGCTGACGTTCTCTTCTAAATTCAATTCAATGCCTGGAACCTTATCCGCCTGGTCGGCCTTCGCCGCTGCCGCGTCATCGGATTTTTTAAGAATGCTGCGCTCGTGCCAGTTCTTCACTTCGCCTTTGAGCGAGAGGAGAGGATCGTTGAGCGACGCATCAAGATGGGCGGCGAGAATCGATGCTGCATGCTTGTCCATTTTATTCAGGGTGGAACCTTTGCCGGCGGCTTGTTTAAGTTCGTCGGAATCCAGCATTCTGTTGGAGTTTGTGTCGATGATTTTGAAATCTTCGTTGGAGAGCTGTTGTTGCGCGAAATCGGTAGTGTGCCACGAAGGTAGTGTTGCCGCCAGTTTTACCTTGCTGCCGTTCAATTGGACATCGACATCGGAATTGTCGACCGTCTTTGTAATGCAGTTGAGATGTGGGGCCTTAGCTTCTCCCAGGCTCCCAAATTCCTGCGCAGATTTAAGTTCGTTGGTGGTCAAAGAGCCACTATTATTGGTATCAATCTTTTGAAAATCTTCTCTGCTCAGGCTCAGTCTGCAATCGTCAAAGCAGTCGCTGGGGGTGGAGATGGTGCCCGGGGTGCAAGTATCGTCCTTACAGCAATCTGACATTGGAGTGAACCTCAAAGGAACGGAGTATTAATCAGCAACCGCATCACTGGTTTGCAACGATTCGATTGAACGCGAAAAGTGTGGCTAACTTGTACCGGAGCCGTGGGGAGAATACGAAAAGCCAGATAGATCAATCCCTCGACTCATTCGTCAAAGGAATTCTTTCTTTCCCTGTCAACGCGTTGCCGCTCGGCGAGCAGACCTCGATTGATCACGCGTTCCGGCATGCCCTCTGGTTTTTTTTAGCGAAGAGCACAAATCAGTTCGTTCATTTTGACGCGAAAAACTTATGCCGACGTGGATGACCCGAGCCCAAATAAAGAGATTCCGCGAGGAATACCGGACCGAGTCGCGACAAAGTAGTGGCAAAAAAGAAACGCTTTGCTTGGAGCGACCCAACTTCAATTAAGCAAACCATACAAGAAGCGCTTTGTTAGCGCCACGAGCTTCTGACAAGAAATCTCTTAGTTCAAAAAAATCCGCGCAAAGATCGTCCAGGGCACCATCGTAGTGAAAAGTTTGCGGATAGACGTCTGCGTTCATTTCCTCTGAATCGAAGTTCGATCGGAACTCATGTTCTGAAATTGATACGAGCGCTTTTTCAATTTCATAAACTTCTTGGAGGGAGAATGCGCGAACGGTATCAACAGCACTTCCCATGTTGTTGTATTCGATTTCGATGCCACCAGTTTTTAGAAAAGTCAGAAGAGCATTTCGACCTGCTGATGTTTTGCCGATTAGATAATCAATGCCGTCCCAGGTTCTGTCGAAATTGAAGGAGTCATCCGCATCGTCGTCCTCAACCAGCTCTTCGAGAACTTGTTCGTCGCCATTGGCGATGTCCTTATATGCGTCCTGGTTGATTGCCTGCAAGCAGCAAATTATTCCCATTGATTCCTCGTGCTTAGCTGGATGGCAACCTGCGTAGTGGGGAGTCGAACCCCTTCAGCGAGATCGTGGGAGTGTCGTGGCGATAGGAGCCTGTACTCATTGTAAATGCTTGGCATTCGCAATGACCGATCTGAGGATGTTAGAGTAATACTGGTAAGCTCGTCGTGGAGCGTATTATGGCTTAATCGCAACAGGCAAGGACATTATGGTAGGAAGAAAACTAAGGCAGGATGTTTTGAAATTCAAATAATCACGCAACGAGACATGGCCATCGGCGAATGAACTCGCGACAGATTCTGGCGCAAAATTAGGATGTTCCGCAAAATGCGCGAGATGCTTTCGTCGGGTCGACAAGAACTACAATGTGTTTAAAGATTTAAGCGGAGCCTACAAGCTGTTTGGAACTCCTAGTATGCAGGATATCAAAGCTTTTAAAGCTGCCACCGCCGATAGTGTCGCTAGCTCATGGCATTATCCAAGAACAATGGGCGAGGCGAGTTTTGTCCAGACGCCGCCGGCGGTGCCGTGTTTGATTCCATTCTCGGACCGAAAGGAGCTATAGTTCTTGGCGCCGCGTCTGGCCCGGTCGGTGTACTCGTTGGATTGCAGAACGCATTTGTCACGCGCTGGAACCGCGCCACCATCGATTCGACAACGTCCTACAATTTGCGGTGACAAACTTGGTCGACGGCCATTTATGCCTCATCTCGGAAAACGGCATGTTTAGAACTCAGAGAACTCATCATGAACACACCCGGGAAACGTTATAGAAAAGGAACCGCTTCGCTCTCCATTCTCGACAAGTTCGTGTTTGATCTCCCTGCCAGTAGGGGGTTGTGGAGTCAATACTTTGCTGGTACAGTCAATTCCAAAATCGCCGAGTCGTTGCAGAAGCCACATTGTTCTTTCATTCTTTATTGGATCGTCTGGTTTTGTTCGTAGTGCAAATGGAAACTCCTGTTGCTGCATAAAGCGCTTACAAGCTGGATTTTTAAGTTCCACCAGTATATAGGGATACATTGGGCACGGAAAAAGTGTGGACGCAAAAGTAATATGTGCGATGCGTCGCTTCGCAACGTTCTTTTCGGACATCAATGTAGACAAATCCTTCCATGTCATTCGAGGGAGTAAGTGGTCCCTTAGTACGAACCCATAGAGGTGTCCGACCGCCGCACAGGCTACGGACAAGATTATTCCGTGTATCAAGATTGAGTTTGGTTTTCTCATGGCTATAAACGCTGGTACCTCAATTAAGGCACGTGTCGTCGTTCGTCAAGCCCAGATCAAACAGTTTATGTACTGTTTGGAGGTCCGGTAGCCGTTACATTTTTAGAGCTAGCCGGTAATAATAGATGCTATGGAAAAAAATGCACCCGATGGTGAAATGATCAGCACGGTGAAGTGGTTAATCTACGAGACAGCCACAAAAAGTCTCGTATGTCGTGGTGAAACAACCGTCAATCCCAGCGATGTAGAGATTAAAAAAGTGGGGACGATCTCCATGAAGAAGATCGAGTTGGGCGCGCACTTCAATTTTAGCCTTGCAGAAAACACCGAGAAGCACGGCCGCGGGTTCGGTTTGAAAGGCGATCGGGATGACGAGCAAACATTTTCATGGGATTGGTTTGTGATCGATCGAGTTGGACATGCCAACAAACTGCAGGAATCAGGCGAGTTGTCTTTTGAAACGACAATGACTCAATCTGGATCCGAGATCAGTCGCATGGAGTTTCTCACGGACGTCTGCATTCGGATCGCGGATCGGAGCAATAAGAATCCCCTAAATCCGACATGGCGAATCATGATATTCGCGGGTTCGATCATATGGTGGCCAGTTGCTGCGATTTAGGCTATGCAATGCTGTCAAGGTCGGCTGACTGAAAAGTAAGCCGCTCTAGAAGCTGGCGAAGCGAACGCTCATGCTAAGGCGCAAAATAGCTTCACGCATAGCGATGACAGTCTTGGATGCTGCTAGGGTAATCCTCGAAGAGATGGCGCGTTTAATTTTTGAGCGGGAACAGCGGACGCTATAATCGTGCTAGATCAAAGATGGATTTTTTTGTATGCATCATATATGGTGCCGAACAGATAGGACTTTTATGTATAAAAGAAAATATGTTGGACTTGTTGCGCTGATTATACTCAGCGTTCCGGCAGTTGTTTGGAGTGCCAATACCGAAGTTGTTGAAACTTCAGAACTCCAAATAATGTTTGATCAGGATCAAAAAGATCGAGTGGACGTCGGACCGCATCCCAAGCCAGAACAGTGGCGCAAGGTAAGCGCTAACGACAAAACTCACCATGCAAAAGTTCTTGAGCTTTTACAGCAAGATAAAGTAAAGACTGCTGACGATTTTTACTACGCGGCGATGATTATGCAACATGGAGATTCTCCAAAAGATTATATGCTCGCACACATACTGGCGATGGCTGCTGCTCAAAAGGGCAACAAGCAAGCCGTATGGCTAAGTGCCGCGTCTTTTGATCGGCTGATGATGAGCGCAAAACAGCCTCAAATTTTTGGCACTCAATATTTCGGGAGCCAGGACGAACCGCTCGAAGTTAACCAGCCATTTGATTCGTCTCTTGTCACTGATTCTTTGCGAAAAGTATTCAATGTTCCGACGCTCAAAGAAAATGAGGAGCGCGTGAAGATGCTGAACCGAAATAGAACTTATGTCGTTCCAACATTTTGATCGTTTTGTCAGCTTTGAGATCCAACTGATTCAATAGTTGACCAGAAGGCCCCGATCTCGTTACAGATCTTTAGCCGCACATTGTTATCAATACGCCAGCAATGACTTTGGCATTGATGTAATCAATCGGTGCTACACAATCATTTCAATCTCTCTGGATTTTAATATAACAAAACCGGAACTTCAAGAAACCCACGGAACCGCTCTCGAACATTCGGCTTCGCGGAGGAGTGTGCATGGAAATTGCCAAAAATGGCTCGCGCTATGTCTAGTGCGTTGTGGGGAAAATTGGAAGAAGTGCGTGCCGGCGCTGGTCGACACCCGGTAGATCCGCTCGTTGGCTCGACTTTGTTCGATCGGTATGTGATTCTCGATCTTCTGGGCAGCGGAGGCATGGCGAAGGTTTACAAGGCACTGCAAATTTCAGTCGAACGTTTTGTCGCTATTAAAACCTTGCGAACAGCGGATCCCCAAACGGTGGTTCGTTTCAACAACGAAATCAGTATGCTTGGGAAGCTCAAGCATCAAAATATCGTGCATGCGTTTGATTGTTTTTACGATGCTGGAAAGATTTTTTTCGTCATGGAATATCTTCACGGCATGGAGCTGCACGAGCTGCTCAAAAATGGCAAGCATCTAACCAGCGCTGAGGACGTGATGTCGATTGTTGGTCAGCTGTGCGATGGCCTGTCGCATGCGCACAAGGCTGGTATCATCCATCGCGATCTCAAGCCGGAGAATGTTATGTTAGTAGACGAAGGAAGCAGCGTGAGAGTGAAGATCGTCGATTTCGGAATCGCTAAGTTTGAAGCCGAACTGCAGCAAGTCACGCACGCTGGAGTCGTGGTAGGCACGCCGATGTACATGAGTCCCGAGCAGTGCATGGGCGAAAAAATTGACGAGCGCAGTGATGTCTACTCACTCGGCGCGCTGTTGTATGAACTGCTTACCGGTACTGTCCCATACCTGGGTGCTGACGCGCAACACACGATGTTTGCGCACTGCGATCAGCTGCGATACCCGGAGCCAATTGAGTCTCGTGTTCAGTTTTGGCCGTATCCGGAGCAGCTAAACCGCATCATCAAATCTTCAATGGAAACTTGCAAGGAGACTCGGTTTCAGACGGTTGAGCAATTCAAGAATGAATTGCAGAGTTGGTATCGCAACGTGAGCGAAGGCATAGACAATAGCCAGACTCGGCTCGATATCACAGCACCACTTCCTGAGATCAGATCAGTTGATCCAACACAATTGATTATGCGAGAAGGACTTGCTACGACGACACATGCACGTTCGCTTAAAGAACTCGCGAGCAGGCAGTTGCCCACGGAACATTCTTTGAAAGAAAAGGACGCGAGCAACTCGGAAGTTTGGGAAGCCGAAACTTCGCCGGAGAAGGAGAGCCACGGAAACGATGACGCAAACCGTTCATTCGTTGAGCATGACCTTTTGTTGGAAGATCACAATTCTTTGTTGGCAGAACACGAAGACTCGCTCGCAGAGCACAAGCGCTCGTCGGTAGAGCACATTTTTTCATTCGCAAGATATAAACCCGTACTGATTGGTGCGTTTCTACTCTCGACTGTTACTGCTATTACTGTTGCAGTGCTCAGTGCAATATGTTCAGCAATGGCGCACTAACACTCGTCCTCGAGCTTTGTTAAACTACGCAGAGAAACGGTGACGCTGCGTCAATCGACCAGAACGACTGGGCAATCTCAGGCGTCCAAATTCCAGTGGCACACGGATGCTCGTGTCGTCCAATGCCGGAGAGCAGCAAGCACAGCGCCGAAAGCTAGATAAGCAGGTTTATCTCGCTTTCGGCTTAGCACTCGGCCAAGGATTTTGAGCAGGCTCCCCGCGTTTCTTTGCCATCGCCGTAGTGATTTTTTGAAGCTTAAGCAGCGTTTCGTATTTCTCTTCAACCGATTTGTTCGCCATAACGCTACGATATTCTTTCTTTGATTGTTCTATTTTTTTGCTAGTCACCGCTCACTATCTCCAACCATTTATCCATTAAATCATATCGCTTCAGAAGGTCGTCTAGTTTCGCCTGATCGGGTTCTTTCGATTCCAGTGAAGTAGTGATTCTTATTTTGTCCTTGTCTCTACCGACTTGGACCATGATGGCAAGTAGATGCTCATACTGAAAAACACGAGTTGGAACATCTTCAAAGGTATCTTCAACCGCATTATCTAGCGCTTCTTGAATAAGGCCAGGAGGCGGTACCAGGAACTGTACCGGTATTCCCTCTATCACAATGTGCTCAGCTTCTGAGGGATAACCCTTTGCTAAAAGATTGCCATAGAGAGGCCCAAGGTTGATCAACAGTCCATCTTGATTGGGCAGGTAGCAAAAAATATCAATGTCATAGGTCGCAGTTGGTTCACAGTAGAACATAATTGCAATCGCACCGCCGATGGCGTATCGGCCGATTACGCCCTGAGCTTCTAACTGATTTATGATTTTAAGAGTCTTATCCATACAGATGCAAATTGTACTACAGTCAATTTGCCTGAGAAGGCTCTGTGAAATAGTTTGGGAAGTCGTAAGAAGGCACCAGATATGGTGGTAGTGATCGATTGGTCGAACTGCAAATTTTCATCGAACCGTTAACGAGCAGAGCTTTGAAACTTTGGCTGTTCTTGAATTGGCGAGCTATAATTGTCGATGAGGTGAATAATTCATGGCTCAACATAAACCTGATGAAATCGCGACTGTGGACCAAGTCTTGGCTCTGGTAAGTCAGCTCACTCCAGAGGAGCAGGACCGCGTAGTCGAGGAATTGAAGCTGCAATGGTTGCGCCGCGCTACAGGCGAGGCGGAGAAATCGGTAGCTGAAGGAAGAGTGCATACACTGGAAGAAGTTGAGGCTCAACTTGATACAACAAGACGCGAGATCCTAGAGAGAAAAAACAGGACGTGATTCTCATCACGTTTGCAGCCAAGGTGCTAGAAGACTTAGACGACCGTCAAACGGGCCAGCCAATTTGCTTTCTGATTTCCAATGGATCAGGATGCCCAGCATTCCGTGCATCTTGAATCAGTAACAAACATTCGGATCGGAAGACCTCCCATACTCCGAGCCTATTGAGAACATTTTGAGCGAACGCGGTAGCACGTTGCAAATCTCCAAGTATCATGGCGATCCGAGCATTGCAGACAAGTTGATGGGAGTCTGTTGTGATTGGATTGCATTCGCCAATGAGCTTCTTAAAACTCTCGGGGTATGAATATTGATTGAAGAACGCGACCCCTTGATTCGCCCATTCATCGAGGATGACAGCAAGTAATCTTCGCATGTCATCTTCACTGTTAGGGTAACGCCAGCTCTCTTGCCCGTCCGGCCGATCGATACGCGCGCGTGAAGCATTCGTACTCCATGATCCGTTCCGCTGACACTAGAGGACCTCCACCAGGCATTTGAAGCGACTCTATATGTAAACCGAGATTGATAAAACAGCAATTCGCGTAGAGATTTGTACCTGCTTGAATATTGAAGACGTGAATGAGTGGCTTCGCCGTTCGTCGAAGAGTAGTACCAGAGCCTTTGAAACCCTCGGCACGTAAAACTGGAAAAAGCTCTTTTGCAAGAAATTTTCGGAAGGGATGCTCTGCCATTAAGTCCTCTTTGTGTTGATTATACTCAGTGAGGTGAAATAGTTTGGGAAATCATAAGAAGGCACCAAATATGGTGGTACGAATAATTCATGGCTCAATATAATTTGTCGGCAAGAGAATAGT
>Ga0226658_10000548_pt1 | contig 18864 bp, 38 predicted proteins | sample OliLak19BULKMAT1_FD_169091 | JGI IMG/M metagenome (GOLD analysis project Ga0226658, IMG submission 169091) | Freshwater microbial mat bacterial communities from Lake Vanda, McMurdo Dry Valleys, Antarctica - Oligotrophic Lake LV.19.BULKMAT1 (v2)... | ecosystem: Environmental > Aquatic >... | reverse complement strand
TGGGTTTTATCGTGTGCAAGCACAATGACCTCAGAGATGACCTCACCACCCTCACGGTAGGCATACTGGAATGAGTGAATCTTGGTCACTTCCCCCAATAGCCCATCAGTCTCGATATCCGCAACTAAAATCATCTTGCTCGCCTCCGCTCGCGCTAATACAAAAAAAATTAGGGGGTGTTGCCGTCTGAATATTGTTCCTGGTAACGTTCGTTGAATTCAATCCTAGAAAGTTCGTCGATAAGTTGATTTGGTAGCGATGGGTTCCAGACTAGGTACCGAATCCGGTACTTCTGGCACCACTCTTCGTGGCTCTGCCCACCTTTTCCGTTGATTGGCACGTTCGGTTTCATCAGCACCAGCAGAAACCTTTTTCTTAGGTTTGGGTTTTGGTTGAGGATGCGGAATATTTTCCCCCTCCAGGCTGAGTCCGTCACTGCTTTCGTCTCGATTACCCAGTCCATTAGTAGGAAGTCCGGCTTGTAGCTCTCCGTCTTGACTGCCTTGAATGTCACGCTCTGGTTCCGCTGTAGCTGGGGGTTCAACCTGTGGCAGTTCATCTCGTACAGGCTGTCGTAATTCCCCAGTTCCGACTGGCACTTCTTCCCCTTTGGTCGTGGCATCTAGCCCCCCACCAGTAGGGTCAGAACTATGATTAAAATAATCCCAATTGTGTCTGTCATCTATCCATCCTTGTGTGCGTTTAACGAGCGTTGTCTTGTAAGCCTCATCCATCATGAGTTTTGAGGCAGCTTTCGCATATCCTCGTCTGACCAAAAGTGGGTAGCTATCCTTTGACTTACCCACCTCAAATGCCCATTCCCGACCCCGTGTGCGATGCTCCTCACCAACCGCCTGATATTTACCGTGTTCTGACTTGCCCCAGGGTGGTAGCAAATCCCTAACTTGTTGTGGAGTCCATGTGGCTGGGGTGTTGCCTTCTGGTAGCGTTAGGGGGAACTCGTCAGACGACAACCCCCGGAGCGCTACGAACTCACCCTCTTTGCGTAGCAGGTCTATGAATGCCTGCTGTGCTGTCGTCAGGTCTACCGATTCCGGTTTCGGAGGAAAGAATTTATAGCTCTCGCCCCCACACAGTAGACTGGGAGAATCAGGTATCTCAGAATCAACCAGAACGCTAGGGCTATCATCAGCGCATTCCAAATTACCATCTATTTCCCCTTCAGTGCTGGCAGTATCACGAACACGAACAGAATCACCGACACCATCAGAATGTACGCTAGTCCCGATATCAGCATAAGGCTCCCTAGAAAATTCGAGTATATCACAGTATGTCCTGTGTGTGGGGTTGAATTTGATGGTGAAGTTGTCACCCGCCCGACACTTCTTCGCACCACGAGCCTTCAAAATGTGCAGCTCGGTGCCACCCTGGTTCACCCGCCGCAGGGCTAAAAAATAGTGCGTCAACCTCTCTACGGATGATGTGCCGAATGCCCCAACGATAGACGGGATAGGCTCGTTCCCTTCCTTATCAAGCCCTTGGACTGCACGGTTCATGTGGGTCACGAGCATACAGGCAAAGTTCAGTGACCGTACCAGCTTGTTAATAGTGCGGCATCGGCTGGCAATTTCACTGACCTCGGTTTCCATGTCGTTAGAGATGGTATCGACAACGAACAGGTCAATGTGGTGTTCAATAACCGCAGCCCGGACGTTGGTGTAGAAATCCTCATCAGAAAACCTTTCAATCGGTTCCAGGAATATCACCTGCTCCCGGAAGGTTTCATAGATAGCCTCCGCCTCAGCAATCGTATCCAGGTCGCTGGGGTCAATGCCGTATAGCGCCTGAGCCAGGTTCTCCATGACCGTACCGATGCCCTCCTCCGTGGCAGACATCAGCACCTTCTTCCCCTGCTTAATGTAGCTGGAGATAATGCCGTTAGAGAGGGAGGTCTTACCCGTTCCGGTCGTGCCCATCACTACGATGTACTCACCAGCCCGAAATCCCCCGTTCATAGCCTTGTCTAGTGCGGTGTTACCTGTTGCCACAAAATCTATCTTGTGTCGGTTGTAGGTAGCAAGGGCAGCCTCCATACCATCCTTCAAGAACTCCGGTCGCTGTCTTTGTGCAGCCCATACCAGGTCAGTGAAATATTTGAATTCCTTTGCCAGAAGGACTTCATTGACATCCTTAAAACGGTCTAAGACAATTACCTTAGCCCTGGGATACAGCGCCAATACCTTCTTAGTCGTTTCCTTCCCAGACTCATCGGAGTCAAAGCACAGATACACATCCTCAAAGGAATCAAGGTACTTGATATTCTTCTCAAACACTTTGACGGTTGCACGGTCACCGTTGGGGCTGGAGACACAGGTAAAGGACTTCCCACCAAGAATCTCATGGGCAGCCATCGCGTCATATTCACCCGTCGTCACTAGCAGGCGGCGATTGTTTGACGATTTCGTGCCGTAGAAATCATCGGTTATCTTGCCAAGGATGGTGAAGTGGTAGTCCTCATTTTTGGGGATACTCCCATCACGCACCTTGAACCCTATCAGGGCTTGGGTCTTGTCGAAGTATGGGAAGTAAGCCTTCTTGTCTACGGCGAACCAGCCATAAGCCTCAAGCGTATCTTGCGAGATTCCCCGGTGGGTGTGGGGAACCTTGCGTAATCCAGTAATTTGGTCAGAAAACACTACCCGCCCCTTATTATTTTTTGTATCAGCCGAAGGCGCATCCACCCTTGCTGAGTGACCGCAGACAAAGCAAGTCCCAATCGTACCGCTGTGTCCACTGTAGACCGCAAACCCATCAGAGGAGTCGCATTTCGGACATTCCTCATGATGGGAGTAGGTTCTGTCGTCTTTCATTTCAGTACCAATCTCCAGCTTCCTTAATCTTGTCCATGACCTGACTTGGGTAGGGTAAATATTCCCCAAACACAATCTCACCCACCAGACTAGCACACGTGTTCGCCTTAATCCCTAATCTCACCAGTAGTAGACTCTCCAGCGTAACCCTCTCATCATGACGCTCAAACGCTTCATGGGAGTAGTAGTCAGGGTCGTCGGTGTAGAACCAGTACATAGACTCTAACACACAGGATTTAATGTCTAGAACTTCTAGACCGCGACGTGTAAAGCTGTAGTAGTCATCGTCTATGCCGAAGGAAACGTGCAGGAAGTCTTTGCGGAATTTTTTTGGTATCAGAATTTGAATTAAGCGGTCTTGTAGGCTATCGGACGGTCGATGAAACAATACTGCGATGCGTCTCATTATAATTCTTCCTGAGTTTTATCTGTGTAGCTGTCGAACGAGCCAGCCCGCTCCATAGCTGTCACGATTTGGTAACTGTGCAATCTTGAGGCAAGGGCTAGCAGGGAGCGCTTTGTGGGCTTCTTCAAGCAGGATGTGTAAATCAGGAATAGCTCTACTGGTGTCACTTCCTTACGAAACTTGCGATAGATGCCATTGACTAGCTGCTGAATTTCCTTGTAGCTGTCCACGAGGGTAGGTCTGACCGGATTAGGCTTGACTCCCTTGTAGGTGCCATAATCCCAACCCGTATCTGCCATGTTGACATCAATCGTAAACCCGAACCCGACCCGTGTACGCTTTTCAAGGACGTTACGCTGTTCTAGCTGCCCGAACCGTGACTTGAAAGAGGAAACAGCCCACCCCATGCCACGGGACGGGTGCGTATTCTTGATGTGAGTAGCCAGCATGAGGGCTCGCTCTTCTACCTGTTCATAGCCCAGCTTCTCGTACCCATTCATCCTCTGGTACGGGGTATTTGAATCCCGGCACACTAGCTGCTGCTTGCGGTAGTAGTTGTTTGCCGCACCCTTAACCACATCCGTCAGGGATATCCACATCAGTCGTTTAACCAGCTCTGTCGGCTTTGAGGGTTGGCTTCGGTACATCTCTAGGTAGAAGTACCTGTCCTCCTTCGTAACTAAGTAAGTCTTGCGCAATTCCCGGTCTAGCATCAATATCCCCGTAGTGTATGAAGGTACCCTCTGATACTAGCACACTTAATTTGATAAGACCTAGGGTAGCACTGACGTGGAAGTGTCCCCTGGAGATTTGCCTAGCCTGCTCCGCATCCGATAGGGTAGTGATAAACATCTTGTACTTCGGTGGTAGATTGCGGCACAGGTAGATGGCATTGCCTACCCGGAATAGGTAGATTCGAGCCTCTGAGTTATGGTACCAGGAATTTTTCCAATCGCCCGTACGTAGCTTCACCATCAGCTCAAAGACGATGCGACCCGACTCCTCTGCCTTGAAGTCTGTCTTGATAGAGCAGGGCAAACCATCCACGATGCAGTCAATGTCTTTGTAGATGTTGTCATGGAGAGTTGACTGGTGGACGATGTGCCCAAGGTCACGTAACCAGTACATAACCTCTTTCTCTGAATCCAATCCTGCCTGTGTTAGTTTATCCATCTTTCCTGTCCTTGAAATATCTAGAGATAACCTTACCTAGCCTCTCGTTGTCCTCTTGCAGCTCTAGGTTTCTGTCCCCTAGTTTCTGTATCTGTAGGTGTAGTTCATTCCACTGTGCATCGTATGCATCCTGGATATACGTAAGGGCTGCTGCCTGCTCATCGTTAACCTGCTTCAGACGCTCGTTACGCTCCAGAAGTTCATTGATGTATTGTGCGTGTGTCATGTATTCCTTTGTAGAAGTTCTTTAATATCACCCTGTAGAACATAAACCTCACCATCAGCCGCCACTTTATCCAGCAGTAGCTCACGGTTTTCCTGCTGTAGCTTGGCATTAGCGCGTAGCAGGTCATCAATGCTCTTAAGCAAGCGCTCCGTATATTCTGTGTGTGTCATGTATTCCTTCCTCATTTTATCAATCTGGGCTTGTATCGCGGCTTCTACTTTTTCTTTGTGTCTGGGCATAGCGTCGTCATTGCCATCTTGTAGGTTACGTTCAGGCGGGTAGTGTTGACTGCCTCTTGGTCGGCTGGGCTGGCGGCAATAGATTCCGCAGTCTTAGCCTGAACCTCAGCAGCAGTATAAGTTTCCCGCATAGTGCAGAAGTACTGCCCATAGAGGTAAACATCCTCATCCCCATACAGGTTTTCATCAATCAGGCGTAGCTCATAACTCACATCGTTGTTGAAGCGTTGTGGTAGGGTCATCGCCTCACGAGCGGTATCAATAGGGTCTACCTTCACGGGAAAGGCAGGTGTTGATAGCTTGGCTGCACCGGACGGAATGGGCTGACTAGCAAGTCCACCTTTGGGCTGCTCACCTGCGCACCCGCCGAGCAACGCTGCGCTTAATACAAAAAAAATAAGGTAGTGGGGTGTTGTCTTCTGATGGTTCATGATTCGACATACTCCGTGTGATTCTTGTGGAAGAGGTTACTTTCCCACCTCTCAGTCGGTTGCTTTAGGTTATAGAATATAGTGTAAACTAGCACCCCCCGGTCAGTTTCTTCATCAAGTTTGAGTACAATCTTGTCTGTGTGGATGTTTCGGTACGTATTTTTCATTCTGTGTATTCCTGCTTTAGGACGGTATCAAGTGTTACTAAGTGGTACTCAGGGTTAGCTGACAGCAGCCCCTCAACCATCAGCTTATCATAATTGATATCGAGTTGGAACCAGACGATGTGTCGGGCATTAGCGCGAGTGAATGGAGTGGAAGTGCACGTGAGCGGGTCAATGCTCAGGGTGGTGCCAGTAGACACGGGGCGCGGGTGGCAGAGGTACCAGGCTCCCTGATGTATCGACCAGACGGCAACACCCGCCTTATTCAGGTCAATCCCAGCGTGGAAGCAAAAATCCATTATCTTTGGTAGCATCGTCGTCTTTCTCCTCTACGGTGTGGTGTATGTGTGGGTATTCAGCGCTCATGCTATCTGCCCAAGATTGGGCTACTGTCCAGGAATCTCCCCATTCTCCATAGCCAGTATGCTTAGTGCGCGTGTTAGTCCAAACAACTCGGTACATCATGTTCTATCCCCTGTCCATATAATACTAATCCGTACATCCTCACTTGGGTGCTTGCCCTCTGTGTATTCAGCACCCGCCTTCATGAAACACTCAACCCCAGCCGCTACGATTTCATCCATAGTTACGGATACCTCGTACAGCTCACTTGGGCAGCTAAACCGCATAACCACCCCTATATCACTAGCCCCACGCTCCGTAGCGAACTCGGAAATCCGTGTCAAATCGTCGTCATCAAGCATAATTTTTTACCGAGAATTCATTAACTCATCCACCAATTCTATCACAGATTTCGTATCTTCCCAATCAAGGTGGTATTTGACGATGGAGGTCGTGTCAGAGTTGAGAACGGTGTAGCTGGAATGTAATGCAATACTTAGACCCCATTCAAAGTTCCTCAGTTGGGTGTTGGTATGCCCGTAGACGTTCATTAGGACGTGCCGTATCAGATTGTCCGGTTGAGCGTCGTATGCCTCTTGTAGGGGCTGGTTGGGGTGCCTGTGTCCTGATAGCCACATACCATGCTCTCGTAGTCGGGTAGCACCTCGCTTTGTAGAGCCGATGTAGATACACTGGGTACCTGGAAATCCTAAGAGATAGAGGGAGCCAGTTAACCTAGCACCCTCTTCCCCTACCCTAATGGGTTTTGCCATCAAAATCCTCCGGGGTAAACTCTATCTGCTGTGCTTTTATTTTTTCAATCACTAAACGTTCATACTCATCCTTTAGTCTTTCTTGCTCAGTCTTTTCTCTCTTAGTCATTTATATCTCTCCCCTTGCGTATGCTTCTTCATAGTTTTGAAAATCGTTTGCTCGGTCGATACCGCGCCTGTCGTGTAGCTCCTGAATAGCCTGCTGTTGATTGGTCGTGACTTTGGTTCCGTTAAGCGTTCTGACTAGGTATACCATTACATACTCCTGAATGTACCGTTGTTGAATGCCTCATCTTGGAGGCGCTTGAACTCATCCGTATCTAGATAATCATCTGAGGCGTGGTATAGGAACCTACCATGGTATAGTCCAGTTGTCATCTGACTGGCTGTGTCCTCTGCTTCAGACTTGCTCATGCCTGTCTTGTCAGTAGCCTGCCATGTTAACCCATTATTCTTGCTGACATAGATACTGTAGCCCATAATTTTCTCCATTCGATGTCTCAGCGAAATCTTAAAATTCGATTACATACTTTCCAGGAGCCAAGAAGCCCTGATTACATTGGTCTGTCAGCAGTACCCCTATAGACCACGACTCATGCTTTGTCCTGATAAATCTCTCAATCTTATCCAAGTCCCACTTCTTTAACTCACAAACACACACATCATACACCTTATCGCTGTCAAAATCACCCGTAGCCTCAAGCTCGGGTGTCTCATCAAGATTGTACTGTATCTTGAGGAAGTCAGCTAGGTCATAGACATCAACGAAATAGGCAGTCTCGATTCTAGATTTTAACATGGTGTTCTCCTTTGTTTGATTGTAGCACAGTTTTGGGTAGGGTTGCACTTGGTACTCCGTACGCAAGTCCTAAACCTACGTAGAAAACAGCCATAATACAAAAAATTATAAGGGGTAGGTTGTATTCTAATCCGGTTGTTAAGTAGTTTCGTTGGATGCTGCGAGGGAGCGTGGCAAACAGCCAAAGCGGACGACAACAGCAGGAGGCGAAACGGTCAGATGGCAACACACCCTTATTTTTTTTTGTATTATGATTTTAAGCCCTCGGCGACTGAGATTTTGTACACGAGATGAGGGTATGAAAGACCCGATTCGCTCAGTACTAATTCTCTTAGTAGTAGAATGCGGGTTTCAGCCATTTAGGGTAACGAGAGAATGCACATCCTAGCCTTTCTTAATGACTCTATTCTCAATAGCATTGCCAACCTTAATGGGAGCGTCAAAGCCGTAGCCCAAGGGAGTTACAGCTTTGTATAAAATGCTCTAGGTATTGTCTTCTGATAAGCTAAGCTTATGAGTCACAGTAAGGTAAAGACCTCTCCCAAGGTATCGGTAAAGCTCCATCTCCTCATCTGTTAATTCATCGGGGAGGGGTTCTCCCCAACGAATCAACCTCTCTGCCACTTTCGTGTTATCTGACATCAGGGCAAATCTCCTGCTGTGCACCCTCAATAGCAGCACCTGTAACGAAGCCGTAGTATTCAGCATCGGAAGCACTCAACCTACCATCCTGCACATATTCAGTCAGTTTAACAACGAAGTGGCGTATAATCTGTTCCTCCGTGACACCCTCCCTGAGTGCAGCGCAAACACCGTGTGCGAATGGTAGTGTTTTCTGAATTTCATCAGACGGCACCACACCATCAAAAGCTTGCTCCATAGTCTGTAGGTAGTTTATCTCCTGCTGTGTGTAGACTTGTGCGTATACTGGCTGTGTGACTGATAGAGCGAGTGTTGCCAATAGAGCGGTTAGAAATTTCATGTTAGTTTCTCCTGAATGTGCCGATAGTTGCTGCTGCTATCCACAGCAGTATGATTATGATGTTGAAGCCTGCCACGAGATAGACTGGGATAGGCAGCTCTACAGGTTGGTGAATTTTTACAGTCAGAATTTGATTGCGCATCAGACGGCATCACCTTATTTTTTTTGTATTACTCATGAGGTACGCAAAGAGGGAGATTAATTAGAAGGCGAATGCCTTATCATTAATCGGAACCCCATAGAAACACTTCGCCATACACTTGGGTGGCTAAAGCGGTCATCATCTCAAGCTTTGAGCCGTATCTACCCACCTCTATATCGTTGACCCGCAAAATGTACGTATTCCTCATGCCCTTAGTGTGGTATCGTGACCTGACGGCAGACCATTCCTCACCTGTAGCCTCAACATACCCGCCATATGCCCTACCATCTGACCACGTCTGACTCACACCCTCTACGATTACCTTCTTGAAGCCACTGCTACGATAGACTTGTGTGTGGTATCGCTGTCTACCATTCTCATCTTTCAATTTTGACCTCCCTCTTTCCTGATTTGAATCCACAGGATAGCTTGCATATCCAGCGCCCTAAATCCATATCTAAGCGCTAGTCTCTCAACCTCAGACTTGATAGCCTGACGCTCAACCTCATTCTTGATGTTGCCTAGGTGATGCGTGTCATTGTAGTACGCCCGTACCATCCATGAATCGATAGTCACGTCGGTGGATGATTTGGGGTGCATTATGTTGTCATAAAACGCCCTGACCTTAGGTGCCTTCTTGCCTAGCAGTAGCTCGGTAGCTACGTCCGGGTTGCACAGGATATTCCACCCCTTGACCACATTTGTCTGGAATGCATTTACTTCTGCCTCGTAGATTTCTTTACCCTCAAACCAGGCTAGTGTCAGGTTGACAGCGCATGATAGGTTCTGCTCCCATGTTATGCGCGGGGATAGTACTGCTATCACACCAGCCGCCTGCTCAATAGAGATATGATAGGTGAAGCTTAGGAAATGTGCGAAATCGTGCGCTTCCTGGTACCAACTGATAGCAACGTTCCTGTCAGATGACGGGATACGATTAAACAGGTCTTCAAGGTGTGACATTATTTTCTCCATTAGAATTTGATTGGTCGGGTTATGTCTTCTGATGCATAGAGGTTAGTCTATAGGTCAGAAGACACCACCCATTGATTTTTTTTGTATCAGCCCCCTAGGGCGTGTAAATGCAGCACTTGTTCGCTATGTCATAGATTGACTTTTCACCGTTAAGCCTTGCCAATGCTACGGCATAGCCTAAATCCTCAATGTGTCTGACGTTGTCTAGATAAACTAGACCCGTTTCCTCATCAATCCACGAGCCTATACCGTCGTACCGACATATTACACGTGCCCTCTCAAGCGCTTCAAGCACCTGATACCGACCCAACGCCATGCCGCCCCCACCGCCTGGGATAAGAGGATTAGTGTTATCCCCTACAACGTAGCCAGTGGTACGCTCAATACCGTCATACCAGAGGGTGCTACCCCCATTCACGAACGTCTCATAAACCATCTTGATACGTTGCATGGCTGTCATTTGCCACGTATCCATCGATTCGGTTGTGTATTTCATGATATACCCCACGTAATGTATTTCTTCTCTTCGATGTCATAAACCCGATTGCTACCGTCAAGCATAGCCGTAGCCATAGCCTCAACTGCCTCAACCTCAAACCTAGTCTCGATTATTGCCAGTTCACACCCACTTAACAGTAGGCTGTAACTACCACTTGTGTGGGTGTCTACGTAATCAATAACCCTATTCATGTCAGGACGCTCAGAGCTTATAACCCTCTCCGACAGGTACCCGCTCTCTCTGTACGCATTGCATACCACGTCCACCCTACCGCTGTCATATAAGCGCTGTTTCACTGCCCAGGCGAAGTTAGTTGCCATTACAATTTCTCCCATCAGAATTCGATTTGATGTCTCAGCGAAATCTTATTCACTAATCCAGTCAGCATTTGATATCACGTAATCAACGGGCACTATCAGGAGCGATTGCCCATGCCTTCCCAATACATTCACCGTCTCACCCTCGCTAGGGATTCGGCAGTCAGGATATGCAAGGGCATATTTCCAAAAGACTTGGTTTTGCAGGACGTAGCCATTATTATCCATCGTTGCCTTAGTCTTTTTCTTTGCCCATTCGGGCTTGGGTGATAGGTTAGACATTGATTAAATGCTCCACAATAAAGGACTGTAGCGCGCTCTTGTTCAACTTGCTGTAACCACGTAGCCCTAGCTCTTTGGCGTATGCCTTAAGCTCTTTCACATTCATCAGGGGCACATACTTGACCTCATCATCAGGCGTATCCTCAACATTCGATGCCGTGACCTCCTCTTCCCAAGTAAGCTCATGCACAATCTTAGGTACGTCCTCATTATAGGTAAACCTTATACCATTCACTGACTGTACACTGATTCGCTTATTTAGCTTGGTATGGACAAAGCAAGCGAATGAGTTTAGTATGTATCCCGTAGCCAGTACTAGACCTGCTTCGACTATCATGATATTTTCTCCAGTAAAAATTCGAGTACGTTATTGCACTCAGGGAAAGGGGACGCTTAATCCCCTTACCGTGAATGAAACCTAGCGTCGCGCCTTATGCCTTAGTATGGCTTCGACCGATAAGACAGAGGGCAACGTGCGCCAGTGGTTTGCGATAGCCCACTCATTGCGCTCATCCTCATCTTTAATAGCTTCTAACCGTGCATCAAACTGTGCTTGTGTTAAGTCCGACATGATAAACCTCGTAATAGAATGCGTGAATGAAACTAGATAACGTTCTCAACAGATGCTTCAATTCTGTCAGATGGCACTACAATGTAACTACTGTCAGCATCATTGTTTTCATTACAGAAATCAATTGCACCTTGTAACACCCCAAAAACATGGGGTGTAGGGTTCCACGTCTTACCATCATTGTATGTAGCGTAGATAGAGAACACTCTCTCTACATAGACAGTCCTAGTTACTACCATAGTAAACCTCATAATAGAATGCGTGATTGCACTCAGTCTGGAGGGAGATGATAACCTAATCTCCCCCTAGAGTGAATGAAACTAATGACTAAATGCCAACCAGCTTAAGGCTTGTGCAAATGTACCCGTGAATAGTATCTCACCATCCCAAACCCATATCATGACCCTGTCACTGCCTGTGTGTGTAGCCCGGTATTCTGTGTCAAAGACTGCCATCTTAGCCATAAATTGATTGTAGTTCATGATAAACCTCGTAATAGGGTGAAACTAGCTTAGTAGCGTCTTAGCGTACTCATACATCTTGACCAGCTGTGCTTCGCTCATCTCAGCCATCAGTTCAACCGTCTCGTCATAGTATTCAAAGTATGGCTCGTCATCAGGTATGTCAGGAGTAGGCTGTATGTAGTGTGGTGATGTTGGGTCAGCCACCGCTTCAAACATCTCAAACACCGTCATATCATCAATCCCCTTGTGCATATTTCTCCATCATCTCATTGTACCGTGGGTGCGTAGCGTCATCTAGTATCTGCATCTCTATCTCAAACTCATCTTGGGACTCATTAGACTCATCTATCATCGTCTCAAGCAGCACAGCCTCGTCATGTGTGAGGGTGTCTACCATCTCTTGTGTAATTTTCACAGTAAAAATTTGAACCTGGTAAAGAACTCAGTCTCACCGTGCTATAGGTGAGAGTGAGGTCATCATCCTCTCTGTCATCCCAACCGATATGATGTGAAGGTCATCAAGCACCGTGGGTGAATCAGGTATTCAGTTGTCGTGGTTCGATGTATTCAATCTATCATCTAGGCTCGGTGTCGTCAACCTGTAGGCTGTGTCTGTGTCCGTTGCTTTCGATACAAACAATCTACCATCAGGGTTCGGCGTTGTCTAGTCTGTGTGTCCTAAGAGGAATACGTGCGCGCGTTATGTATGCGATAGGAGTGTGAGGGAATCCATCAAAAAAAAGTAGCACACGGTAGCACACAGTAACGTCACTTGAAGTTATGGTGAATACCACCAATAAGCATTTATACCTACCACAATAGTACTGCAATACTATAGTACAGCAAGTATATCCTCTTGAAAAAAGAATAGATACGTGTGTGTTACAATGTAGGGAGAGGATAATGGGGGGGTGTGGTTGTGTGTATTATTATAAAAGACCACTACCATTTTTTTGCCATAAAAAAGGCTAACCCTTACATATCTACCGAAGAAGCCATGCCCTACGCGACCAGAGCGCGCTACCAAGCAGCAAAGAAGGAGCGATTCAACCTCGTCTACCAAACCCAAGCCGTAGGCGCAGCGGAGGTCGTATCCATAACCCTACACAAAGACTGCAACCTCGTGCTAGTTTCCACCTCTGCCGGGATTGCCACTTGCCGTCTGCTCAATGCCGCCAGTGCCGTGGTGTTTGATACCCAAGCTATCTTATCTTACCCGGTGAGTATGATAGTGGGCACAGCCACAAAAGTCCTGGAGATTACCGCCTCACTCGCCACCACGCTCAGTATCTCCCAAATGGCATCGTGGGGTGCGTTCGGGATACGTGGCTATGATGTAATGAGTGAGCCTGAGCCTCCGGGTATACCAGGCAACATCATTACCAGCACGGCTAATTACATCATCACCAGTACCGGGAACACCGTAACTAACTAGGGGAATACACCATGCCTGACGTAAGGCTTTCATCAAGTGCCATCATACTACCCGCCGCCTTCACTGCCAACACGAGAGTGGTAGTCATTGAGGGGGGTGTCGCAATTGGGATAGACGAAACGCGCACCACCCTAGCGACTGGTCTGCTTGCCAGGGCGAACCACACGGGCACTCAGGCACACACCACCATTACGGGACTAGGCACGGCAGCATTAAGCGCCACCGGGGACTTTGCCACAGCAGCCCAAGGCACCCTAGCCGCATCTGCCCTCCAGACAGGCACGGCAATTGCTAACGTCTCAGGTTTGCAAACTGCCCTTGATGGACGGCAGCCCCTAGACTCTGACCTTACGGATATTTCCGCACTGACAAACCCTGCCTCAGCCTCTATCCTGAGTGAGTCGTCATCTGGTGTTTGGTCATTCTTGCCAACATCAAATTTTGCGACCGCTGCCCAGGGAACTTTAGCAGCGTCTGCCCTCCAGACCGGGACGGCAATATCCACCGTAGCGGGTCTACAAACTGCCCTGGATGGTAAGCAGGCATTAGGCAGCTATGCCACAGCAGCCCAGGGAGCTTTAGCTGACACTGCCCTACAACCTTCGGGTAACTTGGCGGGTCTAGCTAATACCACCACGGCACGAACTAACCTGGGTCTTGGTACCGCAGCCACCACTGCCGCCAGTGATTACGCCACCGCCGCCCAGGGTACAATCGCCACCTCCGCCCTCCAGAGTGGGGCAGCTATAGGTACCATCGCTGGGTTGCAGACTGCCCTTGATGGTAAACAGGCATCGGGTAGTTATGCAACTGGTGCCCAGGGCACTCTAGCAAGTACAGCATCTCAGCCAGCAGACCTCACAGCACTAGAAAACAGGTTAGAAATGAACGGAACAGGAACTACACACGTACCGGCGGGTGTCAACACGGCGGCTACTATTACGATTGCGGCACCAGGGTCAGGCGTACAAACTGTCCTCAGCGGTGTGTCATTTTCCTACGATGCCAGTGCTACAAGCGCCATCAACGGAGCGTTTACGATTACCACTGATGCAGGCGCAACGGTCTTGCACCACTCTTACGTGACCAGTAATGGCGCGGCACCGTTTATCGCACCACTACTGTGCGGCACCAATAAGGCTGTGGTGTTGACGTTGAGTGCCGTGGCTGCTTATAAGGGTTCTGTTTCCTGCGTTTCGAGGACTTTATAAATGGGAGGCTTGTCGGGGCTATCTGGATTAAGGGGGTTGGCGGGACTTACTGCAAGACCTGCTGCTGCTGGAGGGTTTGACGCTGATGCTCAGACGTTCTTCACAGATGCAGACATCACTGATGCTACACAGAGAACAGCCGTTAACGACCTAGTAGTAGGTCTGAAGGCTAACGGCACATGGTCTAAGTACCATGCTATCTATCCTCTTGTTGGCGGTACAGCCTCCAGGCATTCTTATAATCTCAAGAACCCTGCTACATTCCAAATTACTTGGGCAGGGACAGTCACACACAACAGTGATGGTGTGACTGGTAACGGAACAAATGGCACTGGGGACACTGGATATATCGAAAACACTAATTCTACCGCAAATAGTCTGCATCTGTCTTGTTACTCTAGGAGTAATTTCACGGCGGCTGCAACAGATATAGGAACTAGAATTACCAATCCTAATTCGTCAAGGCTCGTGCTTTCCTGGACTGATAACAACACGTATTATGCCATGAATAGTGCTGATTTTTCTATAGCCAATGTGGGAACTACTGGTCATTTCGTCGTAGCCAGAACATCTTCCAGTCTTACTAAGCTATACCGCAATGGAGCGGTAAGAACTACTAATACATCAGCGCCTGGTATTCTACAAACTGCTGCTTATGCTGTTTTATCTCTACCTGGGGCTGAATTTTCTAACAGGAATTACGCTTTGTTCACCATAGGATTAGGGCTTACAGATTCAGAAGTTGCAGCAGACTACACAACTATCCAAGCCTACCAAACTACCCTCAGCCGGCAAGTTTAGACTAACCCATACCCATAATCTGAGTAACACCCAATGCCCTACGCAACATCTGAATTCTACGAACAGGCTAACAAGGAACGATTCCACCTAATCTACCAAACCCAGGTTGTCGCAGCCGCAGAGGTCGTTACGATAACCCTGAATAAGGACTGTAACTTCATCAACGTCACCACGACAGCCGGGGTTGGTACTTGCCGCCTGGTCAATGCCGCTGCCCTGACCATGTTTGACACCACGGTCGTACCCAACGTCCCCGCATCTATTTTTGTGGGCACGGGCACCATAACCCTGGCGATTACGAACTCCGCCATTGCCACTATCGGTGTCAGTCAGATGGCGGTGTGGGGGGATTTCTCATGAGGTAAGATAAGATGAATAAAGAAATTCTTACTGTTGTTATGTCCGTACTGTCCGGTCTAGTTGCGGTCACTGCCTTACTCCTGGGGCAGTGGGGTCAAGCGAACAATGCGGATATGGAGGTAAGGGAAAGGTTGGTACGGATTGAGGAGAACCAGGAGGCAGTCCGTCGGGAGATAGATTCCCTCGAAAACGACTTAACACACGAAATAAGGTCAAACCGCGATGCCACTAGAAAAATCGGACATCAGCTTGAACGCGAATCAACTGGTGAGGAAGCACCAGAGGGCAAATAAAGAGTACGGGTGCCAGGAGATTATCAGCCTGATGAAGCAGCACGGGGTGTCTATTGCCGACCTAGAGGCACACCTCAGCCAGCCCACCAAGGAAGCAGCCCTGCGAGAACTAAAGACTAAGCTATTTCATTCTAAAGAAGAGGAGGTCGTGAGTGGGGTACTGGTCGGACAGGATGGAGGCACAAGTAACCGCGCCACTGAAAGCGCAGCCCAAAGTGCAGCCGAAGCCAAAAAAGCCCCAGCCAAAGCCCGGACAGCCCAAGCCAAAGCCAAATAGCGGACTCCTGGGTGCGGGTGCCATCGACAAAATGGGAACCTTTGGGAGCGACAGGTTCACGGGGTTCGCTGAGGGTTCGTGGTGGATTGATGGGAAGAAGAAGGGGAAGGATTTGAGCGCGAGTGACATGGCTAAGTTATCTTACTCACAGGGGGTGGTATCTAATTCCTTGGCTAACCAGGCACTAACAGCACAAGGTAAGGAGCAGGACATCGCACTAAAACAATCTCAGGCGGCATACCAAGTGAGTCAAGATAACTTAGGTATCTTATCTCGACAGGTGGAAGAAACCCGACTGGCATCCGCGAAGACTACGGAGCTGGCGGCACAGAAGACCCTCATGGATGAAGCTCAGGCTAGAACAGCCCAGGCGGAAGCTAATCGGTCGGGGATTCTCAGCCAACAGGAGGGCAGAATGGCGGTAGCTAAATCAACCAGATTACGCAACAGGGCGCAAGCCAAACGGAACTCCCGCCGGGGACTCCTCTCCTCCAGCAGCCGTGCTAGATAACTTACCTTACCTTACCTTATTTTTTTTGTATTAAAGGAGCAACGCGACAATGCCTACGACTAATTATGGAACAGCCCGGACTGTCCGGCAAGAGTTTGAGAAAGCGGCACTGGGGGATGTTGTGGGGAACATGTCCTACACCAAGCCTGTGGCTGAACTGTGTTTCCGGGGTCAGACCATCGTTACAGCCCAGACGGAACTATTCATCAATGGTAAGGGTGCCATTACGGGTGTGACTGACTCTGCCAAGCGGCTGTATATCGGGGAGAACTCCGGTCACGCATTCACGATACAGTTCATGGCGTTCAATACTGCCCTGAAGACCGTTGTTGCTGCTGGCAGTGGTTTCGTAGCCTGTTCTCGACCTAATGCGGGTAACGTCACCCTATCAGCCGTGCAGACGGGTATTGCTGGTACGGGTAACACCGGAACCACCAACCCCAACTTCCTCTACAACGTGGGGAACGTTGCGGCTTTTGCTGTTGCTATTGATGCCGATACCACCAACCAGTCCCTCCGGGTACGAGTCACTGCTGCCGACACTGACTTGACTCAGTGGAAGGTAATCCTCGTTCCCGTCTTCAACATCACCGACCGGGCAAGCTCTAGCTTCTTCGGCGACCGGGGTGCAGGAGATTCGGTCGAGATTTGAATCTTGTGCTATACTTGATTTGATTGTTTACACACGGGGGAGTTAATAGCTCCCCTTTTCTTTACCCCATGGTGCACAACCGTGCTGAAAAAGTTCCTCTGGCTTTTCCCCGTTCTCACTGCCGTATTCTCGACTGCACCCCCTGCACGTGCAGCACTCTCGTTTATTGACCGACCCTTATTTGGTCAGGCGGCACCACCCACAATGAAGGCAACCACGCCCACATCCCTCAACTTCGCCGACCCCTATGAACCAACTCCTGTGGAACCCAACGCTAATGACATCAGAGTACAAGACCCAGTACCTCAAGCTGGGGCAGATTCGTCTGGAGATATCTTCGCTGGAAGCCAAAATAGCCTGGTTTCAATCGCAGTTGGCTCCGCTGAAGGAACAAGAAGACCTGACGGAGGGTTTAATGATGCTTATGTCGGGCACACCGACCCCGGAAACGGAGTCTGGAACCTAGGAAGCTTCTCCTACCAGCATGAAGCCATCTCACCAGAAGACGCTGATGACAAGCAACTAGCCCGTCTCAGAGGTCAGGACGCGACCCTATCCCAGATTGCTGCCAGCTACTCCATGACCCTCGACCTGGAGGAGCGGATGAACGGGATTGACCTGGCAAACCAAGCACCCCAGGCAGCGCTCGACCGTGGTGGGTATATCGACTGGCTGGCAGATGCCAAGCAGAAGGGGTTGACTGGGGCAGCGGGTATCCTGTATGCTAGAACCAATTCCTTCATCAATCCCAACACAGGTAACCTGAATGCCCCCGGACTAGGGAATAGCTGGTCACGGGTTGAGGCTGACCAGAAGCGCCGGATGGAAGAAATTTGGAAAGCAATACAAAAAAAATAAGGTAGGGTAAGTTATGGCAGGATGGAAGTCGAGTCATGTTGAGGGGGTGGTGCGCCCTGATTATCTAACGACATTGAGTGAGCAGGACGTGGCGGATGTCCTGGGTCAAGTTCTGGGGGGTACGCTGGAAACCATAGTGGTTCCTGAGCACATCACCCGGAAGAAGCCCCGGAAGCATGGGAGCGGTAGACCACTTGGCAGCAAGAACAAGCCGAAAGACCTGACGGCACCACCCAAAGCACCACATATCCCCCATAGGTTGATGACACGGGATGAGCTGGATTACATGTGCATCCTGCGTAGGGAGGGTAAAACGTTCAAGGAGATTGCGGAGGCTGTCGGGATTGGTACAACCACTGCTCGGAGGTACGTGAACGCTGAGGGTGTTGATTAGGGGGCTAACTCTTACATGTAACTCTCTTATAAGGGGATGGGCAAGTTACACCCACCCCTTATTTTTTTTTGTATTAAATAAATATGGCAATTAAAACACAAGGCAGGCGTGGTCAACCCAAGATTCCTACCAGGGCACAGAAGGTGCAGGCACTCACGAACTTCTGGGTGTTCGTTGACATGATTAACTACCAAGGAAGCTCCAGCCGTTTCTCCCAATGCCACCGGGACTTGTGGGATTTCTACTGGAACTCCCATAAAGAGCCGGGAGTCAACCGTCACCTGACCCTGATGCCACGGGGTCACCTCAAGTCAACCATCATGTCGGTCGGTCGAGTCCTATGGCGCATCTATCAGAACCCCAACATCCGCATTTTTGTGGGTACATCCAAGAACGAGCTGTCTTCCGCCTTCGTCCGGGAGGCAAAGGCATACCTGGAGAACGATTGGCTCCAGG
>Ga0226658_10000531_pt1 | contig 19108 bp, 14 predicted proteins | sample OliLak19BULKMAT1_FD_169091 | JGI IMG/M metagenome (GOLD analysis project Ga0226658, IMG submission 169091) | Freshwater microbial mat bacterial communities from Lake Vanda, McMurdo Dry Valleys, Antarctica - Oligotrophic Lake LV.19.BULKMAT1 (v2)... | ecosystem: Environmental > Aquatic >... | reverse complement strand
TGTAGCTACCTTAGCTAATCCTATTAGTATTCATTGGAGTAGTCAAGGAGATTATCTGGTTGATCAAAATGGGAAACGCACTGAGATTCATGGACATCCTAAGATGGTTTGCTATTCAGGGCTTGGGGAAATTCGTGGAACATTCCAGAAATCTCGCGGATCTAAGATTTGGCTCATTAATGCAACAAGATATATTGAAATTCCAAAACCTGTATGCGATCTAGAATAGTCACAAAAGTTTACTTACGTGATACCAATCTTGATTTAGTTAATTATTGGAAACAATATTTTCATGCATTTCCTGACGTCGATATATCGCATGGTGATATATTTGAAATGAAGGCAGATGCTATTGTCTCACCATCTAATAGCTTTGGTGATATGAGTGGTGGCGTAGATTTGTTGTATAGGGATAAGTTTGGTGTTAAAGTTGAAGCCTTGGTTAAGAAAAATATAAAGCTGCATTTTTATGGGGAACTTCCAATAGGCTCTGCACTTTCAGTTCCACTACGGCACTCCAATTTTAGATATCTGATTTCGGCTCCTACTATGCGGGTTCCAATGACTGTTGATAACACCCTTCATCCTTATTACGCATTTCAGGCAGCACTTTTGATTGCTAAAGACAAAGACCTTAAATCTATAATTTGTCCTGGTTTGGCAACAGGAAATGGGAAAGCATGTCTTGAGATGGTTGCTCGACAAATGCTCATTGCCTATATTAGAATAATACATAATATTATGCCTGCTGAATTACCTGCGATCACAAAACAAATGATTTGGATGCTACGTTGCTCACGAGACACAAAACCGCGGATAGTTTAAAATGGCCCACATTGTTAATAAGTCGGTGCCAATAAGTCTGTGTCAATTATGTAATGGTATGACAGAGCAATTAGGTGAAACAAAGTTTAAATGTATTGAGTGTAATCGCATTAATTATCCAGGCAAATGAGAGTTTTCGTAAAGAGTACGACCTTTATAAGTGGAAGTGCCTGAGTTGCAAGGGTGCGTGGATCCAGGATGCACAACATGTTAACCTATCTACTGGATACTTCTAAAATTGTGAGCCAGATAATTTAACATATCTTGAATTTTTGTTGGATAAAAAGGAGCAGCGATATGAAACCAAATGATCAGGATTTGCATGAGGCATTGGATAACACACAAGAGGGAATGCCATTTAATCCTTATATAGAATTTGAGGTTGAAACATTCAGGACTCTTTTAAATAATCGGGTAATTTTATATAATGACGTTATTAACAAGAGTGTTATTGAACGCATTGTGTTACCAATCACAACATTGTCATCTAAGAGTAGACAACCTATCAAGCTACTGATTAATTCTCCTGGCGGATCAGTAGAAGACGGTCAAATGGTTGTGGATGCGATCTTAACAGCTAAAGTTCCAGTTATTACTATTGCTCTTGGACAGGCCATGTCTGCAGCGTTCGATATTTTTCTAGCTGGAGATAAACGGATTGTGTATCCTAATACACTTCTTATGATGCACTCAGGATCTTCTAGATTTGATAATCAAACACTCCCACAGATAAATCAAGAGGCAAAATTGCATGAAGCCTATTTCCTCCGTTGGTCTAAGTGGTATGCCTCTCGCACAAAGGTAGATGAAAAGAAATGGCATGAGATGCTCAGTACTGGACTTAATTATTATTATTTCCCTGATGATGCCTTGAAACAAGGTTTAGTTCATGAAATCGTTCCTATAGTAGGTAAGAATCTTATTAAGGGTAAATTCCATATCTAGGTAGATAGGTATGCATTCTGAAATCTTTGAAACAGATCTTGAGTTGTTACACGTAGAGGCTGCAGGTCGATCAATTTGGTATGTTGGCACACAACTAACTGTTGATGAGGGTATAGTTAACTTGTTTGCTCATTTAGATGAACACGGACACATACTTGTTGATAAACCCCAGATTGTTGATTACTTTTATCACGGTCGTTCTATTTTATATGTTATATTTTATAAGTCGTTAACAAAACTAGAGTATTTAGAGAACGAATGGTTAAAGCGTGACGGTATTTAGACTTTGTAAGTGTGGGCATAGGAAATATAAGCATACGCTTTATCCTATGTATAGTCCGCATTGTAAAGCTTTACCGTGGCAATGGAATCAAGATAAAGATCTTCCAATGCAAATTGGATGCAGGTGTAAGTTGTATGAGCCGCAGTCAAATCTTGAGTATTTAGAATCGCTCGTAGGTAACAATTATAGTAGTAGAAAAGTATAATATTTCTGTGTTATAATAGGAGTCCTGCACTCTAATTGATTTAATTAGTAAATAATAATATGAAAAATGACGAGATTAAGATAAGAAAGTCATTTCCGCAAGACTTTGATCCTAGCACAAAGCTGCACAAGGTCAAAACTGATTATAAGCGAATTGACAATCGTAAACAAATCCAAAAGGCCCTCGAGGAGATGGAAGAGGACAATTTTGACGATTATAATTTATGAAAACGAAAATGAAACATAAAAAGAAAACAACCGTTATTTGCTGGTGTGGTTGTGACGTTAAATATCATGAACACTACGTTGAATACACAGGCTACTCTTGCACAAATTGTAATCAATGCAACGATTTTGCTTTAACTATTAACAGTAAGTAAAATTTTAAGGAGAAATATAATGTCAAATAATGAATGGTTAGACTCAATGCTAAACAACAAAATTTCAAAAGAAGCGATGGAAAGTCAGGGCACTGATAAGCATGATCATTTTGAGCGCAAGGTAAAAGCTCATGATTGGATCAACGGTGTAACCAATTTAGATCCAGTTCAAGTTGAAGCAGAATATCAACAGAAGCTTCGAGATGAAGCCATGATCCTTGGGAAAACAGCTGCTCTTGACGATGTTATAGCTGATGGTACAACTCCTGAAGAGGTTGTTAATCGCGACTATAAACGTGATGTAATAAGTCTTTCGGATTATGCTCTAGCTGAAATGTTAGCTGAAGCACGTGGGCATAAGGCTCAGAATACAAGCGAGATGTTCTTTGAATTGAAAGAGAAAGCCAAAGCAGAAGTCGCATCTTCTCGTGATAAAGCTGAGAAGGCACTCCTTGAGATGATCCCAGATAACGCACAGCTTGATTGGCAGAAAGCATTTAAAGCATATACCAAAGATGCAACACCAGCTGAAGCTAAAGAAAAAGATTTATATAAATCAGATGTTCCTGATAAAGCGCATGATTTCCAACATCCTGATGAAGATAAATTTAAGCTTCCTAAAGATGCTGAGAAGGCAATCCCAGGCAATGGCCGTGAAGCAGATGAACGCAAAGATGTAACCGTAGAAGCTGGCGTGCTGCAGAAAGACATCGTAGCTGGTACAAGTAAAGAAGCTGCTTTAAAATGTCCTGATTGTAATATAGAATTTTCTAACGATACATCTGGCAACGAATGCGCAAATTGTGGACCCGCAAAAATTGAAGATCTAAAGAAAACAGCTGCTGTCCATTGGACAGATGCTAAAGAATTAGTTCGCGCAGTTTATTTGAAACAGCTTGAACAAAATCCCACAAAGTTTGTTAACTTTGTGCTTGGGTCGATGAAAGACGCCGATTTTATTAACGAAGCAGATCTAATTGTTCGTGAGGCACAGAAGGGCGCTTATTGGATTGATCCAGCTCAACTTATGCCACTAATTGATGAATATAAACGATTGTCTAGCGACAACCCCAACAGTTCACTAAATCCGACTGCAAAAACAGCTGGCGTTGGGTGTCCAGTTTGTGGGACTGCAGGCACCGAAATTAAGACAGCTGACAAAGAGAATATGTCTTGCGAACCGTGTGCGTTAACATACGCCACTGAGATTGACTCTCAGGCTTCGAAAGCAGAAGTAATGAAGAAAGTTGCTGAGATGCAAAAGAAAGCCGAAGTGAAAAGTCCATGGGCTATAATAGTAGATCCTGTAACTGGTAAAGAAGCAGTTGCCTGTGTTGACTCAACCACTACAAATATTAAAGAATCAGAAGAAGATAAAACTGAAGAACTATTGAAGATCACAGCAGCCAAAGCCACCATCAACGCTGCCTTAAATGAGACACCTAATATGAAGTAAACTTCACCTATGTAAAGGTGTTTCAATGGGTTTTGGTGACAAAAATAATGTTGCTATAGGCGTTAATGACCATGTTAGGTATAATGGATCAATATACATTATACGTGCTATTCAAACTCATCCCTGCGCCACCGTTGCCATTCTAGAACACCTGCAAACTCATCACGTCGAAATAGCCCATTTAAGAGACATAATTTTAAATTAAAACGATTATTAATAACCAGATTGCGCCTAGCAATTATACTAATTTACAACCTTTATGGCATCAGGATAATATGTCAAAAGGTAAGAGGATATCATCATGTTAGAAAAACTGGCTGGATTACCAACTCAGATACGCGATTTAGAACGTCGTTTAAAAGAACTTGATACTAAAAAAATTAAACCAACCGTTATAAAAGAGCTCACTGATACAATTAAAAATTTAAAAGAACTTTTAAAAGAGAAAATGGATAAGAAAGAACAACGTAAGAAAGATAAGGCAAATGCTGTTCCTCACGAAATTAAAAAAGAGGTTTCTGTTGAAGCTGCGACTCCTGGTTCTATGGGTGCAACCGCTCCTAATGCCAATGTTCCTAAACAGGTTGGTCAACCAGAATCTACTGCGATTACTCAAGATAATAACAAGATGTCTTGTCCACTCTGTGGTGGTATGTCCTTTAATGAACAATCAGCATATCAGCAACACATGCAGTTTACTCATGCCTCTAATACAATGCCTACAACCCCAGGACAGAAATTAGATAAGACTGTCGCAGCCGTTGAACCAGGCGTAGAAAAAGAAGCTGGTCCTAAATGTGCAATTTGCGCTGTTGACTTTAAATCATTTCCAGAATACGAAGCACATAAGAAAGAAATGCATCCAGCTCAAAAAGAATATACCCCAATGGATCGTGGCCAAAAACGTGAAGTTGTTAAGAACGTTGAGGATCGCCTTGGTCCTGCAATTATTAGTGAACAAGAAGGATCAGCCGAACCAATGTTTAAATTGGATGACGAGGTAAAGCCAATTCGTGGTTCTGAATCAATTGGTCGTGTAATGCGTTGGGATGGCAAACTTAATGATTTAGTATATGTAATTTGGAGCTCGGGCCCATTAGCAGAACGTGATGCATTTGGCGGGTATTATGCCCATGATTTAGAATTAGTAAAGAAAGAACCCGTTGCTCCAGCTCCTGTGGAAGCAGCCATTGAACCTCCATGCCCTTGCAAAGAAGATGTTGCAGTGTATTGTCCTAAATGTAAAAATGATAAAACATCTGATTTAAAATCTAATTACATGGAGATGCTTAAGGATTTGAAAGAAGAACGCGAAGCACACTATAATCAAGGTAATCATGCGTGGGTTGCTCGTTTAGATAAACGCATCAGTGATTTGGGGAAATCAATCGAAGAACGCTTTAATAAGGCGAGTGAGAAAGAAGCTGCCGGTGGACCGCGTCTTATTCGTCAAATCAATAAAGCAGTATCCGGTCACGGCTATGAGGCAACAGAGTATGATTTGGCCAACGGTCGGTTCAAACAATATGTTCCTGTAAAGATTAATGAGACTCAGGTTCGGATGACAGATCCAACCAAGACTCAGTTTGAAGCTAAATATGACGGCTCTGATTGGAAAATGCTTACACCTGAAGATTTCAATGAATGGTTGGCTGAATGGAAAACTACCAATGAAACCAATCGCCAGAAAGAAGGCAGTGCTCAAAATGCTGAACATCTTACAGTAATGGATCACACTCCAGCACCTGCTGTTTCAAGTGTTAATGATGGCGGAGAATCGAAAGACGAATTTCAGGACGAATGGGCGATGCCAGTAACAGGCTCTATAAAATTGGCTGTATTTGACACACAATTTGATGTTACTCCTATTAATAATCAAGATAAGCTTGCAGGGTATGATATTAGTCAAGATGGAAAAAAACTCTTTAACATTAGTTCTAAAGATAGTCAGCCGATGTCTAAAAAACAGCTTCAATTTTGTGCTCAAATTGAATTATCACGCGGGATGAAACAAGCCAAGCTTACCGCGAAAATCGCCTTCTTAGAAGAAGGTTCTCGTATCTATGTTGTTGCTGAAGACAAAATCCGTAAGCGTATCAAATTTGCTTCTCTTGCGCACGGAGTTCGAGGGTGGTGTCCAACATCAAAAGTTGCTTTTCTGATCAAAGAAGGGCAAATGATGAGACATAAGGACCATATAGATAACACATTCGGACACAATAGTAAGGAAATCCTAGTTGATTGCCCTAATGGTTCTGGGAATATGCTGTGGCTTCCAATAGGTGAATTGCTATCTATTAATCCTCCACCTGCTACTCCTGAAAGTCTTAATGATTTAGAGAGCGTTAAGGAAAAAGGGTTTTCAGAGGTTGTTCGACCTCAGCCTGGCGATCATATGCAATGTTCAGGTTGTGGTAAGTCGTTTAAAAATTATGACGAATTAAAAGTCCATGATAAAGTTTGTTTGAAAGCCAGTGCCGAAGAAGAAGAAGATGATATGTGCCCTAAATGTGATAAAGGTGTTATGGGTAATGCTCGTGATGCGCAAAATAGGTGGTCAAATACTTGCAATAAATGCGGGTATTCACGTGTGATGAAACAAGCAGTTAAAGAATGTCCAGATTGTAAAGGTACCTTTGTTGGCAACGAGAATGAGACCTGTCCTACTTGTGAACGCTTTGCAGTTTCTAAAGAAGCGCTTAAACAACAGCTTCCCTCATTAATTATGAATCAACGCAGGGATTCAAATGCTTCTTTAAATAAAGTTGCTAGTGTTGTTCATCGTGAAGATGGGTGGCGTGTCCTTAGTGAGAAAGGTAAAAATCTAGGTGGACCTTATGATTCTAAACACGAAGCCGTGCAACGACTTAGAGAAGTGGAATATTTTAAAAATGCGTCACTTCGTCCTTTCTCAAAGAAGGCTGAAGTGTTGTCTGATCCTTACGGCTCATTGACTACGCATATCACAGAGATGCGCGGACGTATGGATGCTGTTCAAGAGAAGATTCAAAGTGTTCCAGCCATTAAAACAGCTGGAGAACAGGATACCTCTGAACTTGATCTTCCTGGATTATTTGCAGATTTAACTCAAGGCATAGAGTTATTAGAGACTAAGCTTGGTGAGAAATCTAAGCACCATGACGAGATTGAAGAACTTGAGAATAAGCTTTGGACATTAGAAGAAAGCCTTGGTCTAACGCCTGAGATTTCAGAGGAAGAACGCGCTGAACCAGAGCATAAGGAAGTAGTTGCGAAAGCTGCTTTAAAATCAACAGCCGTAAACAATAATAGAAAATATAGCCTAACAAACGAAAGTAAAACAGTGGACGGTGTTGTTGTTTATAGAATTAAATTACATCAAACAGGACAATTAGGTGGGTTTATCCAATCCGAAAATAACCTATCTCAATCTGGTAACGCCGTTGTATATGATGATGCCGTTGTATATGGTAACGCCGTTGTATCTGGTAATGCGTTTGTATATAATGATGCTGTTGTATCTGGTAACGCTCGAGTATATGGTTATGTCGTTGTATATGGTAACGCCGTTGTATCTGGTGATGTGGCTGTGTATGGGAGTGCTAAAGTGCATGATAGTGCTCAAGTATTTGGTAATGCTCGAGTATTTGATAACGCTCAAGTATTTGGTAATGCTGCTGTATATGATGATGCCGTTGTATCTGGTAACGCTATTGTCTATGGTGACGCTCAAGTATCTGGTGATACTATTGTATCTGGTAATACTACTATTATTGATAACACACAACCTGAAGCACCAGTTAACCAAAAAGATCTTAGTAAAGAAGCTACTAGTGTGGAGTTTTTGGATTCAGAAGGGGCACCAAGTCAATTACCTAGTCTTAAAAAATGGTTAAATGACCATTTTAAATCTCCTGAACAAATGGAACAACAGTTGGAAGCCCTTGCTTTAGAATGGGCTGCACAAAATGGTTTTAGAATGGATCATGACGGAGATACACTACGATTTGTTAAGAAATCTCTAAATGTGTCTCCAGACTTTAAACCCAAAATCTCTTCGAAAATTAGAGGAGCTGATCAAGTTACTGACGATACCATTCTAAATCAACCTGCTCAAGCTATTAAGAATATTCAACCAACTGATTACGACAACCTAGCTGTACCAGTTGTCGCACCAACATCACCTCTTCCTCCCGGTCAGAAATGGGTATTTGATACACAGTTTAATAAATATGTTGCAATGCCTGATCCTCAATCTAACGCGTAATTAATAAGGAAATACTGATGAAAATATTTTCTAAGAAATTTATAACAGCTGCTAATGAGCCTCTTTCCCCTGAACAACAATCGATAGAACGTGGACAGAAAGAAATCTCTAAATATTCACCAGAGTATACATTCCTTGTAAAACTAGTTCAAATAGTTACTAAGGAAGGAGTACCTGCATCCGAGATTAAAGCGATTGCACATGCTTATCCATTTCAAACAATCGATGATCTAGGCGATCTCACTGCTAAAGTTTGGACGCTTGCCACACAGAAATATAACATTCCTAGTGAATGGCTCGCAAAGCGCCTTCCTAAGAATGCAAGTTTAAAGACAGCAGCTGCTGACCGATGGCCTGCCCAAAAAGCAACACAAGATATGCTCAACCATGCTCCTGGTTATCTCGCTTATGATTACGGTCAAGAAATCACTTCTAAATCTAAGAAGCTAAATATTACTCAGATTATTGAAATTCTAAATAATTCAGATACTAAGATAGCACGTGTTGACGCCGCTGCTCGTACGTTAGAGCTCGTAGATGGTTCAATTGTTAGCTTTGACGACGCAGCTAAACGTGCTATGGAAATCGATAAACAAGGTAATTTTAGTGGTGCTGAGTTCTCTACTACGGATTTTAACACCAATCCTACACTTGATAACGGACCTTTCTCTTCCCCAGAGGATCACGGGGCAACTCCTCAAACGTCTCAATTCCCGAATACCAATTGGTTGCCAGCTGATGACGAGAATAAGGATGCGCAACCTTATTCTAATGTTGCTTCTACTATGAAATCATTTACTAAGAAAGCAACTCCTCCTACTCGCTTATGGGTTGCTCCAGATGGAACTGAGTTTGACGCCGGAGGTAATCATGGCGCATGGATTAAGAATAAAAATAATTTAGTGATTTTAAAGAAGTATGGTATTAACACATCTAAAGAGTTATACGAAATCTATGCACAGATGTATGCTTCAGGATGGGTTCGTATCTCTAATGAACCAAGCGGAACAGGCTTTCAAATTCAGGTCGGTGATATTAATAATGTTCCATCATTTGTAGATGATCTTATCGCAAAGTACTTTGCCCCTGAAGATACAGTGCTGATATCTGGAGATGAACGCGCGCCTGGTGTGTCTCTCTCAGATCCATTTCCATCAATTCAACAAGCCATTCGTAAGGCTCCTAAAAATGCTTCCACAAAAGAAGCAGATTTGAGTAGCAAAGTTGTTAATGAAATTCTTAATACTGTTCATGCAAATGGCGGCATTACATATAATTTAAATAGCGGAAATTTAACTGGATCTATAGGATATTCTGTTGCCACACATCCAGAGCGTGCAGTGATTCTTCCAAGTGGTGTTGATTTTGACGAACTTGAAAATTTTATTACTAATAATGAAGATCTTTTAAATGATCCTAGCAATTCAATTGGTGTTTGGGCAAATGACGGAAAAACATATTTAGATGTTGTTTCAGTTGTTCAAGATCGAGATCAAGCTATTGAATTAGGTAAACAACACAATCAGATTGCTATTTGGGATCTTCAGAAGCAGCAAGAGATTCCTACTGGCGGAACCGGAGCACTTGCTAAAGCTTTTAACAAAAACAGCTTGATAAAACAAGCTGAAACGCAAGTGCTCTGTCAGGAAGATCAAAATGCTATTGCTGCTGCATCTTCCCCTGTATACAATATAGCATTGATTAATTACGCTGAAGCTGTTAAAAGAGGTCACGCGAAAGACAGGGCCTTAGAATATGCAGTAAATTCTGTTATTAATGTTGAAAAGATTGATCCTAAAAAGCTAGTAGAGTTTATAAACACATATTTATGACTTGTTACATTTATTCAATAACTCATTCTGTAAGAGGTAAGATGTATATTGAATCAACCACTGATACCTATCCTAGATTCAGTAAATTTAGCCATAAATAACGCTTGTAATCTTATGAGAATTGTGATATAATTAAGAAGATGAAAGACCAGATAAGACCGTGTGAATTATGTTCATTTAATTTTGTTGAACATAAGGCGCACAAAGACCTAGGGCATGTATTTTGCCCAGATCAAGACTTGTCAGATGGTCCAATGGAGGCGTTTGATTGCTTTTCACCCATGGACAATAATCTACAATATCTAGAATTCTTGGAACAGAAAAGGAGAACTTAGAATGATTCTTTTACCATCAATGCTTGATTTAACATTAGTTAACCCTATGTCTCCACTTGGTGCTTATACCGAACTTGTCCGCGCTGCAGCTAAATACAATTTTGCAACAATATGTGTTAACTCGTTTCATGTTCCACTGATTTCGAGTCTATTAAATGCACACCCTGAGATTACTACTAAGACATGCTCAGTTATTGCGTTTCCATTTGGTGCTACGGACATTCATACCAAATCACTAGAGATAGAGCGTGCTATTTCAAAGGGTGCGCATGAGTTAGATGTAGTTATCAATATTAGCTTAGTTAAGACAGGTGATTGGAAACGTCTTCGCGAAGAGTTAGCTGAAATCCGAGAAGCATCTGATCACCACATTTTAAAAATGATTCTTGAGGTGGGCCTGCTTACAGATGAAGAGATTAAAACCTCAGCTCGTATTTGTTTAGAAAATAATGCAGATTTTTTAAAAACAAGCACTGGAATTAACATAGAAGTAGCTCCAACCAAAACAGCAGAGTATGTGCACATGCTTAAGAAATTGACCGATGGAACGCGGGCGCAAGTTAAAGCCAGCGGTTTTATTAAAACCCTTGCAGATTGTGAACTAATGCTACAAGCTGGTGCGACCAGAATCGGTGCATCAAATGCGGTTGGTATTATGGAAGAGCTCACTATACGGACTAATGGATAAGTCAACATATCCTTGTAAACATTGTTGCCACAGACAAACTGACCACGGGAAACATTTTCCTATGTGCTATGCGTGTAAAGATAATAGAAAGAATGGTTTTTGTAAATTTCAACTGCTAGATAATTTAGAATTCTTAGAATGGATTTATAATCAAAAGGAGAAAAAAGATGAGTGAAGACCAAAAAGAACATACAGCTGAGGAACGCGCCTCTAAATGTTTTGACGCAACACAAGCTGATGTTATACCTGCTAAAGTTAAACGAAAATATACAAAAAAAGTAACTGAGATCGCAGAAGTTCCTGAGGTTAAGGAAGAGGTTGAAATGACTTGGTATTGCTCAACATGCAAAGAAAATATTGGCGATAAAGAAGTTATGAAGATTGGTGCTGGTGAAAATCGATCTGCAGTGTTTTGTCCAATGTGTCAAAGATCTTTTGGATTTCAAGATCCTGTAGTTATGGAAACTGTGGCTCGTATAATTCGTGATAATCCTACTGGAAAATGATAAAACGACGCCCACAGCCGCGTTGCGCATGCTTAGAATACATAGCATACAATTTAAAATTTTTAGAACAGTGATCACTCCAGAAAGGTAAAGGAGAATATAAATGACGACACTCTCTGAGGTTTCTAATCGTATGAAGATCTATACTGATGAACGATATCTATGTCCTACATGCATGCAGAATAAGAATTTTATTTACGTTGTTAAAGAACAAGAAGGTAAGTACTATTTGATGGAACTATGTCCTCGGTGTATGAAGCATTGCGAGGATGTTAAACTGATTCCATCACGCATGGCGCAAGATTATCCAGCGCCACAAAAGTAAGTCTTAAGTCATAAAATCTACGTCCTTCCTAACCTATGAAGAAATTCTCCTCGATTCTTGATTTCACATATCCATTTCTCGATCCAGCTGTTTGGACCGAGGATCAAAAGTTACATACCTACCATAAGGATTTTATACTTCGTCTTATTAATACGATGTATAAAACCTATGGGCTTGTTAAGTCGGAGCTTTGGGTTACAGATATTGTAATTATTGGATCACTCACTACCTCCAAATGGCTCTTGACATCGGATCTAGATGTGCACATTAGGATCAATCTGGCTGCGTTCCAGGCATCAAATGTTACTCAAGGCACCATAGATGACGCCTTCACTAAACTAGACGGGATTCGCGTAGAGTTTGACAGGGCTAAAATTCTAGCTCCTATGACCCAGCATCCAATTGAGTTCTATTTTGAAGCACCAGACTATAAACCAAGTAACACTGCAGCGGTTGGTATTTACTCTATTCCACAAGAAGTGTGGCTTAAAGAACCAATCATCTTCGCGGCTGATTTAGATTTTGAAGAATCTAAACGATCAGTGATTGATCAGGCAGAAGCACTTGCCCAGGAACTAGATAGTAGCTTTGGCAAGATTACACGTCAAATCACTCGTGTAAGTGAATTAGAAGAGGTTGTTAAGGCGTGGGCCAAGAATAAACAACAATTATTTTATAATAAAATTGAACAAAAATTACAAACAATTGAGACCGAGATTCTTAAGGATATTCAACTGAAACAAACATTGGTCGATGCACGCCATGCTGGACAAGATGCTATGTCTGACACCGAAGTAAAGTTCAAATATTTGCAGAGATTCGGATTCTTTGGTATCCTATCAAATTTAAGGGCGTTATTAGAACAGACTGGCGGACAGGTTACTATGCAAGAACTTCCACTTATTAAGAAGATTATTAATGAAAGTTCTTTAAAAGAAGCATTCCTAAAAGAAGCCTTTGATCATAAGACAGCAGCTCTTACGCAGAAATATTGGATTGATCCAAGCGGTAAAGAGTTTCCCGTTGGTGATCAATGGGGACATTATGGGTGGATAGCAACAAATAATGAACTTCTTAAAACTCAGTACGGATTAAACCAAGATCCAACTGATCCGTCACCTATTGCTGATAATATGCTAACGAATGGGTGGACTCGTGTTACAACAGAAACAACTAAAGATTTTGATTTAGAAGTTGCAGATATTAAACATATTCCAAACTATTTGGATGATTTTGTCGCAAAGTATTATACTGGATTAGGATTTGTAATAGACGATGTATTAGGTGATCATGTTGTTATTAGTGATCCTTTTCCATCCCTCCAGGGTGCAATCAACAGAGCTTTAAGACAACCTGCTGGTCACATGGCCAAGCAAGCTAATTATAATCATGCTTATTGGATTGACCACAAGGGTAAAGTGTATACTGTGCGGGGAGCCACAGGATTTGAAATGGGCACATCTGTAACGCATGAAGATTGGATTCGTAGAAACATAGATATGTTGGTTAATGAATATGGGTTTAACGGTCGGAGTTCTTACGATGATTTAATTAATTCAGGATGGATACGAATCGGAGCTGCAGGTAGTAGTGATTGGGGTGTAAATGTTAAGAGTTTGACTGCAATTCCAAGTTCTGTAGATAATTTATTAGCACAATTTGCTCCCGATGGCGCAGAAGTAGTTGTTGAAGATCAATCAGACGCCTATGCAAAGATTACATGGCCGGTAAAATCTGTACAACAGGCCGTTAACAGAGCAACAGCCATTCCAGTAGCTGCTCCAATAAAAACTGCTACCACCAAGAAGATTAAGCAAGCTGATTACTCTTGTATAATGGCTATGATTCCTCATGAATTAGCTCAAGAGATTGTAGCATTTGGAGTACACGAAATCCCCGATGAAGATCTTTACACTGATGAAGACGGTGAACTTGGACGTGAGCTAGATGCTCATGTCACTATTATGTATGGTCTTCTTACTGATGACGCAAAGAGTGTACGCCAGTCTTTTAATGGACAAAAACCATTTAAGGTTAAACTTGGAAAGGTGTGCCATTTCCAACCACCTGAACGAGATTTTGATGTAGTTACTGTAGAGGTTGTTAGCGAGGATCTTGTTAAAGCCAATGAGATGATTGAAGACAAGTTTGAATTTGCTGATGATCTTCCTTCGTCTGGTGAGTACAAACCACATATTACTATTGCTTATGTGAAACGCAATTCTGCTAAAAAGCATATCGGTTCTGATGAATTTGAAGGAAAAGAAGTTGAATTAGATACTCTTTCATTCAGTCCCAGTAAAGGCAATAAAACGTATTTTAATATTTCCATAGATAAAGAGAGTTCATTTGTTTTAGAGAAGATTGTTAAGATCGCTGATTTCCTTCCATCACTTGCATTAAACGCACCAGATAATGATTGGCAGTTTGCTGAAGGTGGAGATAATTTAGAAATTCCTATTGATCCCGATGCAGTATCTGATGAGAGTACTTGGGATGCACCTTGCACCGAAGGTAAACCACGTTCAAAAGAAGTTTGGCGCGCATTTATCTCTATGTTTTCAAAAGCTTTCTCGAAGAAAGTACAAACTAAATTTGCGTATGATAAAGAGCTAGAAGAGATTGAGAAGAATACGTTAGGGGAAGATGAGACCTTGCTCGAGTACCAGAAGGGTTTCAAAGATCTTAATCGTATTAATACTAATAAGCCGAAAACGACATGGGATTCACTTACACAAGATGGCGAACCAAGTAAGCCTACGTCTGTTACATATTCTCCTCAAATTAGTAATGAAGATAACCTTGATCAGAATTCTCCAGGTGGATATCCACGTCGTTTTATGGGTAAGCCAAAAGGCGAATGGTTTTCAAATGAAGGCGAGGTAAATAAAACCCTAATTGATATGCTTAAGAATAGAGCCTTTAGTAAGACTGATTTGATGATTCAAGCTGCACAGGTAGAGAACGTTAACGGAGTTCGAGTATATAAGAATCCGTCATGGCAACAAGTAGAAAATTTATGGCTTGCAACAGGAAAACAAGGCCAGCGTCATGTTCGCTATATCCTTACTCCCGACACAAATGAGTTATTTGTTTGGGATGCATTTGGTGCGCATCATACAGAAATTATGGCTAATTTGGGAATTTCTAATGAAATTATCGAATACGAGACAAGGGATGGCAATATTGTTTTAAATGCAGGTGATATAACTGAATTTGAACATATAGACCAGATTTTTGGCATACAAGAAGATAAGTTCACTAATACAAAAGAAGCTGGCTCTCAGAGTGCCTCTGTTCCCGATTACTTAATAAATGAATGGAAAACTGAGCAGATTCATGATGATGTAGATAGCGAGCCTTATGTTAACCATGATCAGCGTGATTATCCTTTTGGCATGCATGATAGTCCTGAAAATACCGGTTCAGGGATTGGTTGGCCTAAAGATAATACTAGGCAGGTAGTTAAGTTAGATCAACTTGATAATCCAGCCTATCGAGATAATCCATTTAATATGACAGAGTATTCTGTAGTTTATTATACTGCGATGCCTATGTCCGACGGAACAGAAGTATAAATTGCAGAGAATTTTACAACAATAATTATTAGAACAGATACTAATCTACTCAATATTTGGAATTGATCAGTACAGCAAGCTCCTACAATGTTGTTGACATAATCTAAGAAGTAGATAAGAATACATTTAGTAGAAAAGTATAATATTTCTGCGTTATAATAGGAGTCCTACGTCCTAAAATTCTATTATATCTAATTTCTCACAGAGGAAGTAATAAACCATGTTAACTAACGAAAAATTTAACGAAGCAAAAGAACGACTAATTACAGCGGCTCAGAGGGTTGCTGGTGCATATTTGCTATCGAAATATGGTTCCGCACATATAACTGATGCTCCTAAAGTTGAACTAAAAGCAAAAGTTGGCGCAACCGAGACCGATGTTCTTTTTACAGGGAGTATTACTTGTTATGCAGCTGACGGTTTACTTCAACAGGTGGGTGTAAATATGACTATAAATAACAATGATATAGCTGTTGAGTCTGAAGATATTCAGGCTACAGTTACAACTGCGCTTAATGCTGCTGAAGAACAATCAACAGCAACTCCCACTGTTAAAGCCTCACTTGATGCATTTACATTAACTGATGACGGCACAATTTATCTAAAGGTTGCACACACAGAGTTGCATGAGACAAAATTAGGTGTTATTGGTAAGAATGAATATGCTACATCTAAAGATCGTGCAGCTCTTTTACAAGGGATTGTTAAAGATGCATTTTTAGAAACTCTCGTTGAATTTACAGGTGAATTTAAAGAACCAGCAATTGAGAAGATTGCTTATGGTTGCGATCGATGTGATCCTGCTATGATCAACGGTGTATTCTGCCACGACGCAGGATGTTCAAATATAAAACGTCGTAACGATCGAGAAGATATAAACGTGGAAGAAGATATAAACGCGGAAGAAGATATGCGTGTGAAAACATCTAAGAAAAAAGCTTCTCTTACAGCCAAAGCTTCTTGGCTTACAGCTGAATTATTTGTAGAAGCCAAATCAGACGCAGCTTGCCCAGGTTGTGGCCGAATGTCGGATGATGAACATGAATATGCTGGCGGAGCCTATTGTGATGATTGTTTAGCTAAACATTATGAGAAAAATGCTGCAAAAGAAACACTTATCTCTATTCAAGAGAATATGCCACGCGCTTCTTCTGCTGACCGTCTAAAACAATCCGCACAATCTGAAGAGCAATCTGCTCTTAATGCGCAGCTTAAGGTTGAGCATGAGGCAGCAAATGAACTTTTGTCTATCCTCCAGGGTATGGGTTATGGAACTGCTAAAGTTATTGAAGTAACCTCTTCGGCAGATTATATTGATTTTATGACCGCTATAGATCATGCCGGTGCTGTAAAGGCAGTTAATATTCCAGTAACTGTAAACGCAGGCAAAGCAACTCTTCCAAAGAAAGCTTTGATCGCAACACTTATTGAGAAAGGTTTGAATGTTCACGCTAAGCTTGCAGAACAGTTTAATTTAGATGTACTAGAGAAATTGGCAGCTATTGATGCTCGCATGGCTTACGAAGCTAAAGAAGCTAATGATATTCTTTCTTTAACAGCCGATGAGCACGAAGACGAAATTAAATTTGAACAGGCTGTGGATCGTTTAGATAAAAAATTGACAGAAGGTGAAATGCAGCAGGAAGAGTATGATAAATTATATAGCGAATTAGTAACGCAAATGTCTTCATTGAATAAGAAAGCTAATGAGGGGAAGAACACATTTTTTTCAGGTGAAACAGATACATTAACAGTTCAGAAGCATCTACTTCCAGATCATGAATCGATAAAACTTCATGATCAGATAAGTGATGGAAGCGACAAATGGGAACTTGTAAACATGGGTGGTCAGCAAAATTCAAAGGGTGAAGATGATTCAAGTATTTGGACATTTAAGAAAGTGCAAGGTCCAGCAGATGACGGGAAAGAACCCAAAAATAAGATTGTAGTTTAAGCTATAAGATTTGACTACTAGGAGCTATTAATGAAATTTTTTAAAGAAGTCATTTCGCATTTGCTTAAAACCGCTTTTGAGGGACATACACAATTTAATGTAGCTGATAACACAGCGATTGGAGATAACCCTGTGCGTCAAATTACTTTAGATGCAGTCCCCGTTGATGACAAGGTTCTTATTTCATTAGCATGGGAAGGTGGCACTAAGCTGTTTGAAAAAACGCTGGACGCTCAAGAAGGGGCCCATCAGTTTGCTTTAATCTCAAAGGATTTGGCGGAAGTTGCTGCTCTTACAAAACAAGGGCAATACGATGCAGCCAAAGCTGTCATGAAGAATCTTAGTCAGAAGTATGCTGAGAATACTGGTGATATTGTCCAGACAAATTTACCAATCGTTAATAATACTATGGCTACGCAGGCTTCTTTATCAAATAAAGCCTCTACAGCTTCAGTTCAGAAGACCGTTAAGAAGCAACCAAAACGACGCTCTTCCATAGATTCTGACAGTGTAATTTGGAAGCAAGCTAAAATTACTATGCAGAATTTGTGGTTCTCTAATAATGATGAATTGCTTGAATATCAGCAAAAACAAAAAGCTTCCACTCAGCCAGGTGGAGCGGATAATATTCCTCTTTGGGATAAAGCTAAGGGGTCTAAACCAACTCCTAAGAATGATAGCCTTGCACCAGCATCTCTTTCTTATGAAGATGTGCAGAAACAGAAAGAACAACAGCATGATGACATGCAGAAGCATATAGATGAAACAATTAAGACTGAGGTAGAATCAGCTCTTCAACAGAAAGCAGCCAGTGTATTTAGTTCTGACCAAGTAGAGCTAGTTGCAGTCTTGCGTAAAAACGGGCGTAACTGGGATGAGATTAAGAAGATCTTAGTTAAAGACTTTGGCTTTGACAAAGATTCGGTTACTATTTTTGTAGATGAACAGCGCCAAGGCACTGATCCAACAGGAATTGAAGTTGAACCAGTTGAAGTTGAACCAGTTGAAGAAATTAAAGTAGAAGATAAACCTCTTACTCCTCCTGAAGATCTCGTTTCTCCTGAAACTCATGATAAGTTGCTTAAAGATCACGAAGATAACAAAAAATCTAAATCTCCTATAAAAGAAGATTTCACTCCTGAAACTGTCATGGACATTCCAGATGAAGAGCCTCTTGCAGATGAATCAGCTATGTCTAATGAGATTGCTCGGGCCGACAACTCGGACATTCACAAGGTAGCTGCAAGTGAAGATGATATTGCTAAGACGGTACGAGATAACGCCCGGTATTTGGGGGATACTTCTCCTATTAAATACAAAGTTATTTATAACGGAAAACAATACACAAGTAATGACACTCGAGATTTAGTAGTTCAGATTTGTAAATCTCAAGGAATTCCATGTCAAGCCTCTTTAAAAACTACTGCAGATGAATCAGCTATGTCTAATGAGATTGCTCGGGCCGACAACTCGGACATTCACAAGGTAGCTGCAAGTGAAGATGATATTGCTAAGACGGTACGAGATAACGCCCGGTATTTGGGGGATACT
>Ga0226658_10000525_pt1 | contig 19190 bp, 24 predicted proteins | sample OliLak19BULKMAT1_FD_169091 | JGI IMG/M metagenome (GOLD analysis project Ga0226658, IMG submission 169091) | Freshwater microbial mat bacterial communities from Lake Vanda, McMurdo Dry Valleys, Antarctica - Oligotrophic Lake LV.19.BULKMAT1 (v2)... | ecosystem: Environmental > Aquatic >... | reverse complement strand
GTTCCAAATTGCGAACCCAATACTTAATGTCACTCATCTCATCGATCGCAATCGCGCACGCGGTTTCCTCGCCCCCCATGACGCCAAATGGCGGGGAGGTGAACGTATCCGTGGCATGCGGCGCGCCGGTTTCCAGAATCCACAGATATTAAGCCAGCGTATCGAAGCGCGTCGAGTTAGTCGCTAAAAACGTGAAGGTGTTAGAAGAACGAGCTAGACGACGTTTAGTCGTATTTCGCTGGTTGCTCGCTGCAGGCTGGGCTTCAATCAGCCCATTGTCTGGCGAGCTCATCAAGGCAGTCACTTCAAATCCACCGACAGCTCTCGACATCGATGCGCTACTTCCCTCCCTTCTACTACTTGGTATTTGCTACATGGTTGCAGAAGCTTGTGCTCGGGGAGTGGACATCGTGTTTCGAAGCATAGAGCTAGGCTGCAACGAGGTGATTGGCCGCATCGACAGGAGCGAGCGGCTCGAGGCAGAGCTGAAACAGCAGCCGACTTAAGTTCTCAATCTGAAAACTTGGATACCGGCCTTCGCCGGTATAACAGAAGTTTCAGATGTGCTCGCTTCAAAAAACTCGTTTATTGACGCGCGGTTTCAAGTATTCATGTCTGGAAATACCCGCCGATATTAGACTTTCATTCTTTCGTGCTGAACAAGCGCGGCGCGAGCAACAGCGCGGCGGCGGTTGCCACCAACTGCGCCACGATGAACAGCGGCACATCAGCAGGCCGAATGCCGGCGAACGATTCGGTGACGCTGCGCGCCATCGTCACCGCCGGATTGGCGAATGAGGTGGATGCGGTGAACCAGTAGGCAGCGGTGATGTATGCGCCGACGGCGTACGGAATCGCTTCGCGGCGATGTTTGGCGAGGCTGTAGATGACCAGTAGCAATCCGAAGGCGGCAACGAACTCGGAAAACGCTTGCGCGCCACCGCTGCGAACTTTGGTCGAGACCTGCAGAATGTCGACCGCAAACATCGCGTGTGCCGCCCACACGCCACTGAGCGCGCCGGTGATTTGCGCCACAACATAAGCGGGCACCTCGCGCCACGGCATCGCGCCGGTTGCGGCGTCCATGAGTGTGACGATCGGGTTGAAGTGCGACGAGACCGGGCTGAAGGTGAGAATTAGCGCGATCAACCCGGCGCCGGTGGCGAGCGTGTTGGCAAGCAACGCGACAGCGACATTGCCGCCGGCGAGCCGCTCAGCCATGATGCCCGAGCCGACCACAATGGCGAGCAGGAAGGCCGTGCCCAACGCCTCGCTGGCGAGGCGCTGATTCAATGACGCTTGCATGGTTTAAGCAGCGGTCGTTGCGACGGCCGCTTCGCGGTGAATGCGTTTGAGTTCGTTACTGAGTGCGAGGTGCGCAAGCTTGGACATCGGCAGGCTGACCAAAAACTGGATACGCAGCTTGATGTCATTGAACACGCGATTGAATGCGGCGCGTTTTGCCTCATCGCCGCCATCGGAATCCGATGGATCGGGGAAGCCCCAATGGGCGGTGGCCGGACGGCCGGGCCACACCGGGCAGACCTCGCCGGCTGCGTTGTCGCACACGGTGATGATGATGTCCATGTGCGGCCCAGCCGCCAGCGCAAAGTCATCCCACGATTTGCTTTTGAACGAGGTGCGATCAAAACCCAGCTTCTCGACTTGCTCGAGCGCAAATGGGTTTGGCGATGACTTTGGGTGGCTGCCGGCACTGAACGCTTGGAATTTTCCGTCACCCAGTTTGTTGAGGAGTGCCTCGGCCATTACCGAGCGAGCGGAGTTGTGTGTGCATAGAAAGAGCACGTTGAAAATTCGATCAGCCATGTCCTGCTTCTTTAACCGTCTGTTGAAATTCACGATATTCGTTCGATAAGTGATTTCGGTTGACCACTTCCCGCGTTGGAAAAGGGGGATCGAGGGGGATTTTTAGCGTTTGAATATCGACAACGACCGCAAATCCCCCTTAGTCCCCCTTTTCCAAAGGGGGAAATGGCACGCAACGAGTTCGCCCGGATATCGCATTCCTAATTTCAACGACTGTTAAGCCTGTTTGCGTGGTTGGACTTTGCGCGCATTCGTTTTGCAAGATACGGTGGTCGCGCAGCTCGCTCCCGCACAACAGTTTTCCATCAGGTAGTCGACCAGCGCATTCATGGTCTTAAAGTTGGCCGAGTAAATGATGGCGCGCCCGTTCGGTGCGGCAACGATCAGGCCGGCATTGGCGAGCTCTTTTAGATGAAACGACAGCGTTGCATTCGCCAGCGTCAGGCGCTCGGCGATCGCGCCAACCTGTAAGCCCTCCGGCCCGGTCTCGACCAATAAGCGGAATACTGCCAGCCGCGTTTCTTGCGCCAGTGCGGCGAGGGCGGCGAGCGCTTGTTTGGTTACGGGTTGGTTTGACGTTGAGTTGATTTCCATATTTCTAGTTTTATGGAAATAGCCGGGATTGTCAATCCCTTTGGGAAAAAACGTCGCATGGAACCTTCTGCGTGCGTAAATTTCACATGCGTCTCACATATATCTCGCATCTGCCTGCCGATCGACTTCGTATCAGATTCTGTCTTTTCCCAACCCAGAGGATTTCCAAATGAATTGCTCCCGAAGTCTCAACGCTTTATTCGCCGCTGCGCTGCTTGCGATGTTCTCAATCACCGCAACGGCACAACCAAGCAAACCACTCGAACTCGGCGTCGGATTGTTCCAACCCGATAAGGAAAAAAACGACACTACTTACAAGCCGCTGGCTGAATTCTTGTCAAAGAAACTCGGTCGCGAGGTGCGTCTTCGCACCGTCGACACGTGGGAGGGGCTGGCGAAGTCATTGGCTTCCGGCGAAACCGATCTAGCGTTGATGGGCCCGTGGGGCTACGTACTGGCCAATCACAACGCCGGTGCTGAAGTGGTCTCGACTATCCTGTATCAAGGCAAGCCCGAGTACTTCGCCATCATGATCACCAACCCCAAGAGCGGAATCAACAGCATCGATGATCTGAAGGGCAAGACATTTGCCTTCGGCGACAAGGGCTCCACATCTGGCTACTTGATTCCGTCGCATGAGTTTTTCAAACGCGGCATTGACCCGGAAAAATTCTTTTCGAAGGTGATCCATACCAAACATCAGGCGATTCAAACGCAAGTCACACGTGGCGAATTGGATGCTGGTGCAGACTTCAACCGCAACCGCGACACCATGATCGAGCAAGGACTCATCAAGGCAGCGGACTCGAAAATCATCTGGACATCGGCACCGCTGCCGAACGACGCGTTCGCGGTTTCGTCCGCGCTGGCCAGAGACAAAGCGTTCACCGCTAAGCTTGCCGCCGCGTTGGAAGAAATTGGGCCGCTCTTAAAGAGCCAGCCCAATTTATTGCCGAACAACTACACTGGCTTTGTCAGTAAGGACAACAAGTACTATTCGCCCATCAAGGACGCCGCGCTGGTGCTTGGCTGGCTACAGCCGAAGAAGTAGCCGGGCCGACCATGCCGTCGTGTCACTAACGAGGTCGCTTTAATGATCACAGGCAGTACTGGTACTGCTTCCAATCCAGACGCAACCGATCTCGCCTCTCCAGTTGGGGGTTCCGCCAGTGAGGGTCGCGTAAGTGGGGATCTCGCTCGTGGCGGACGCCGCGCGCGTTTTTCGTCGCGCCGTAGTGCGGCCTTGATCTTCGTCTATGCAGTGTTGATTGTGGTGTGTATCGGCAGCCTGATCAACGCTGGCGATTTTTCGCTCGGCCGCAAGCCTTGGGAGAATTTGAAGACGACCGCACAAGAGCTGTCGGTGCCGTCGCTGGTGAACGTCTGGTTTGGCAACGAGCGTCTGGAATTTCGTAACGACGAAGGCAAACTGCTGCGCGTCGAGAACCAGCGCGAGTCAGAAGCGAAGTATCTCGGCGGCGTCGGTCGAGCAATTTGGACGACATTTCAAATCGCGACGTTGGGCACGCTGCTGGCGGCCTTACTCGGTGTGCCATTGGGCGTGATTGCCGCCAAGAACATGCGCGCGCCGGCGCCGGTGGCGTGGTTAGCACGACGCTTGCTCGATATCAGCCGATCCATCCACACACTGGTGTTCGGGCTGCTGCTTGTCGGCATCATCGGGCTCGGCCCCATGGCCGGCGTGCTGGCGATCGCCCTGCACTCGATGGGCACCTGCGGCAAGCTGTTCGCGGAAGCCATCGAGGCGCTCGACATGCGCGGCGTGGAAGCCATTCGCGCCACTGGCGCCACGCCCGGTCAGGTGTTGATGTTCGGCGTGTGGCCGGCGCTGATGCCGACCTTCACCTCCAACCATCTCTATCTTTGGGAGTACAACATCCGTGATTCGACCGTGCTCGGCTTGATCGGCGCCGGCGGCCTCGGGCTGTTGGTGTCGGAAGCGGTGTCGCTGTTTCAATGGGGGCGTCTCGCCACACTGCTCATCGCCATCGTGTTGATGGTGATTGCGTTCGACTCTCTATCGCGGCGTATTCGCCAGGCGCTGATTTAGCGCGCCGCGATGTGCTGCCGAATCCAATCGGCCAGTGCGGCTTCATCCATTTCGCCGGCGGCGACGGCGAGCATGGTGAGCGTGGCGTCAGCTTGTGTGGCAGTGAGCCGATAACCATTGAGATACAAAAACAAACCCATCCCCAAAAAACCAGCACGCTTGTTGCCATCTACAAACGCGTGATTCTTCGCCAGACCCTTCGCGTAAGATGCGGCAAGATCTTCGATCTTTGGGGTGCCGTACGCAGCCAAGTTTAGTGGGCGTGCGAGCGCTGAATCGAGTAAGCCCTCGTCGCGAAGTCCGCTCGCCCCTCCGTGCTCGGCGAGGGATTCGTCATGCAAGACAAGTAACACCCGCTTGCTGGTCCACTTCCATTCCATGGCCTATTTCGCCAGCGCACGGAACGTGTCGCGATATTCGCGTAGAAATTCCCGCCCTGCGTCGAGCTGTTCGTCAAAGTCTGGTTGATAAGGCGATAACGTCACGCCGTTTGGGTTCTCGGTCAGATAAACCGTGTCGCCTTTTTCGAGTTTTAGGCGCGCCAATACCTCCTTAGGCAGGATGATGCCGACCGAGTTGCCGATTTGGGTGAGTTTGAGGGCGGACATAGGGTTCTCCGACAGGATTGTTATAACGGTCGTTATAATACAAACGCACGGAGCGAAATGCAAAACCCTATTAATGACGGGCGTTTTCAAGCACTATTGCTTGAAAACGCCCGTCATTAATAGAGTTTGACTATGCGACCCTCGTTAGCGCGGCGAGCGGAAAGTCGATCTTGGTGGCGGCGATGTGGTTGGTGGCGTTGGTCAACTTTTCTCATGCGTTCAGCGCACCTGCGCGATCAGCGCTTGATCGGACAAGGCCCACCAAGCCGCCATTCCACTACGCTGAGGGCGTTGTGGCCGGCGCTGGCGGCTCCCAGAGCTCGATCTTGTTGTTCTCCGGGTCGATCACCCAGCCGAACTTGCCGTACTCCGACTCGTCCACTTTGTCGACGACGTTACAGCCTTCGGCGCGAAGCAGGGCCAGCACCGCGTGCACGTCTTCAACGCGGTAGTTGATCATGAAGCTCGATTGGCTCGGCTCAAAGTAAGTTGAGTCATCTTTGAAAATGCTCCATACGGTCGCGGCGTTCGGATTCGACCGCTGCTGGTCGTCGATCCCAAATGAAGTACCGCCCCACGGCTCGATATTGATACCCAGGTGCGTCCGGTACCACGCGCACAGTGTTTCGGGATCGCGCGCCTTGAAGAAAATGCCACCTAATCCAACCACTCGTTTCATTTGGCGCCTCCCGCTTTTGGGTAGAGAATCATCTGCGTACAACGAAACAGCGCGATGGTCTTGCCGGTGTCGTCGTGGGTGACCACACTATCCCAAACCTGCGTTGACTTGCCCAAATGCGCCGGTGTGGCGACACAAGAGACCATGCCCTCGCGCGCGGTGCCCATGAAGTTCGATTTCAGCTCGATGGTGGTGTAGCCGCTGGCACCTTCCGGCAGATGGGCGTGGCAACCGAGCCCGGCGGCGGTATCGGCCAGCGTCACAACACTTCCGGCATGCAAAAAACCGTTCGGGGCCATGATTGCTTGCGTGACTTGGAACTGACAGCGCACCTCGGAGGGCGCAACGTGGGTCACGACAATGCCGAGGTGGTCGGGCAGATGGTTTTTAGTATGTTGGTTGAAGTACTCGGGCGTCAGCATGTTGGCAGTCATAAATTAGTAGGGCTGTCTCAATGTTAGACGAGAAATCGGCGGCAGGTCGTGCTCTAACTGCCGGCTTTGTCGCGCGGTTGCGACGAAACTGTCGCCGTTTTTGTCGATTCGCGCCAAGTTTTCACCGATTCATCGGAATGCGTTGGAGTGAATCGTCGTGGGTCCGTAAATTGAGGACATCAACAACGCAACACCACCAACCGAACCCAAAGGAAAACATCATGAACACAAATACTTTCAACAAAGACAACGCCGGCAGCACCGTTCTGCTTGCCGCCATGCTCCTGACCATTGCCGCCGTCACATTCGGCAGCTTCAATGTTCAAGCCAAACCGGCCAACGTTCAGGCCACGGCCAGCCAGGCGCCGATCGAAGCCTTCGTCGTCACTGCAACACGTTTGAAATAATCGAAGACACTCACGGGAGCGGTCCCGGTGGTGTCACGATTTGCAGCAAACTTTGCAGCAAAAAAAAACGGCGGACAGATGTCCGCCGTTTTTGTTTTCAGGTGGGACAACCGGATTATTGGCAACTCAAGTGTTGGTATGTTCTGCCCATTGGGCGGGCTGGAGTTTGCAAGCATTGCGGCGATAACCGAGGCGAATCGCGGAAAGCGGCGTTATCTCGTACTATGGCGGCAAGCGACATCACCTTCGGATACGAAATGAACAACGGATTGAGCAGGGACGAATACGATGCATTGGCACAAGTCACCAAAATGCCACGCGGCGCGAAGCCCAGCGCATGCATTGCGCGCAACGCAAAAAAATTGGTCGGCATCAAACTTCTCTCACCGCGTCGCGATGGCACCTACGCCCTCACCGACAAGGGCGAGGAAGCGCTGTTCCTAAACCGCTGCGTGCGCGGCCTGCGCGCGATCGCTGATGATCCGTCCATCCGTCTCGATACCGATGTTGCGACGTTCCTCGGTCGCAAGGGGCATATCGTGGCCACCGCTGTCGCGGGTCATTTCGACATTACCGACAAAGGCCGCGAGTGCCTGGCCGACATCACGCAGAATTCGTAAGACCGCCCGCAATCAACCGTGCAAGCGGAATCGTATTGGTCGGGTGCACCACGCTGTCGGTACTCCAAACATTGGCAATGCCTGCCTCTTTTAATTGCGCGGTGACGGCCTCGTCAAACAAGGCATGCACCACCAGCGCGTCGACTTGCACAGCGCCTTTCGCCAAACACGCTCGTGCGGCAGACATCAAGGTGCCGCCTGAACTGGCGATATCGTCAATCAGCACAACTTGCTGACCGGACAAGTCGATGTCGGGCAAGACGACAGATGTGTCACGATCGGCGTGCCGGATTTTTCTGCACACGCCAAACCGACCGCCCGCCGCTTTTGCCGCCACGCTTACCCACTGTGCCGACTCCTCATCGGGACCCAGCAAAATCAGCGGTCGGTTCTGATTGCGCAGAAATTCGCCCATCAAGGTGGCGGCGGACAGCGTGACGACACGTGATGCGGGTACGGCATCGACAAGTTGATGGACACGATGTAGATGCGGGTCGACCGTGACGACTTCATCAAAAACCTGCGCCAGCCATTCACCAACGATCAATTGGCTGACCGCCTCGCCCGGATGAAAGGCGCTGTCCTGACGCATGTAGCAAAGGTACGGTGCGACCAATGAAATGTGCATTGCACCCAGCGAGCGTGCCGTCTTCGCCGCCAGCATCAGGGTCACCAGCTTGGTATTCGGATCATTCAAGGTGCGGCAAATGACCACGCGCTCCGGTAGCACGCCCGGCAGCGTCACCCGCGTCTCACCGTCTGGAAAGCGGTGCTCCTTGATTTCCGCAAAGGGCATCTTCAGTTGTTCGGCGAGGCGCATCGCGCCATCCCGATAGTCGGCGAATCCCAGCAGCATCATGACTCGACATAGGCGCGCGGAATCTCCTCGGCCCGTCCAATCGTGAATCCGCTATCGTCCCGACACAAGGCGTGCGCGAAGCTCTCATCCGCCGGATATTCTGCGTAAACGCGATATAGCACTTCACCCGCGTTGACCGGCTCACCAACCTTGTAGAACAGATCCACGCCCGCCCCCTTTTCCATCGGTGCGCCGGCGTAGCGAGCGATGCGCGCCATCTGCAGGTTATCGATGGCCACCACCACTCCAGATGTCGGGCTGACGACATCAAAACACCGCTTGGCCACGACCAGGGCAACCGGGCGGCGTCCCTGCGCGTCGATGATGGCGTTCATCTTGGTCAGCGCGCGGCCTGAATCGAGAATGTCGCGCGCAATCGAATAGCCGTCACCGCCGCGAACATCGGGGTCGAACTCGAGAATTCGTCCAGCCAAGCGCAACGATTTCTGCCTTAGATCGAGCGGCGCATCGGGATCGTTTTGCAACACCTGCATGACGTCACGTGCCTCAAGCACCGGACCAATGCCGCGACCGATCGGCTGCCGACCGTCGGTAATGATTACTTGGACCTGCAAGTTCTGGCGGTGTCCGACGTACTCAAGAATTTTTCTGAGCGATTGCGCAGCTTCCATGTGGCGAACCTTGGCGCTTGGTCCGACCGGGATATCGATCAGCAAATGGGTCGCGCCGGCCGCCACTTTCTTCGACAGGATGGATGCCACCATCTGTCCGCGTGAATCGATACCGAGCGGCCGCTCGACTGAAATCAGGATATCGTCGGCCGGCGAAAGTTGCGCCTTGCCTCCCCACGCAAGACAGCCGCGATGCTCGCGCACGATTTCCTGCAAGCGATCAAGCGGCAGATCCACTTCACACAGGACCTCCATGGTGTCGGCGGTACCAGCAGGCGAGGTGATCGCGCGACTCGATGTCTTGGGCACCAGCATGCCGTGCGCCGCCAGAATCGGCACCAGCAGCATCGAGGTGCGATTGCCCGGTATGCCACCAATGCAATGCTTGTCCGCGACCAGCGGCTCCCGCCAGTTAATGCGCTGTCCGGCCGCCACCATCGCCTGGGTCAGGAAAAACACTTCTTCCCGGTCTAGCTCGTTCTGTGCCGTCGCGACCACAAACGCGGCGATCTCTGTCTTGGCAAAACGGCTCCCGGCGATATCACTGATGATGTCCACATAGTCCTGCTCGGTCAGCCGCTCGCCGGCAATCTTGCGTCGCACTGCATTCATTGAGAGCGGTCGTTCGGCGTGCGCCACTTTCACTTGCGCACCTTCGGCTGCTGCCAGTTGAACGAACGCCTGCTCTGACAATCCCAGCTGGCCGGGCGACACGATGGCGTCGTCGTCAACCACGTTGAGTGTCGCGAGCAGCCGCTGTTCGCCGCAGGTGACCGCAATTTTGGAGAGGGCCTGAAAGCCCTCCGCACGATACACCGCGCATTGCCGATTCAGGTAGGCAACGTTTTCGCGGTAGGTATCGATACCCACGCGGCGCAATCCGAGTGAGCCGCCGTTGACGGGCGTGGCCTGATCGCTTGATGGACTATCCATACGGCGATTATCAACGAAACCACGCGAAAGACGGTGCGCCGATTTTGGCAGCGGTGTTTTTTCTACCAAACATGTGGTGCAACGAACGCCGGGGAAAGTGGGGCAGAATCCTAGAAAATAGTAACGCTGCGTTTTACAACATGTTCCCGACTGAGGTGATCTCTTGAAAGTTTTCTTCGTTTGCACATTCGCCCTGCTGGCGGCATTCACCACACCACCCGCTGCCGCACAGCCTGCCGCCCAATCGTCGCCGACCTCCGCCGAGGTGTCGCCGGGATACCTGATCGTTGTTGGTCGCTCGACCGACCGGGCCAAGCTCATCGCCTATTCATCAACCTTGCCGCCGATCTACGCAGAAACCGGCGGGCGCTACATTGGGCTTGGACGACCGGGCGCCGGTGTGACTTGTGTGTACGGCTTGTGCGAGGGCCGCAGCGCGGTGATCGCAACTTGGGCGGATCAACGCGGTATTGAGTCGTTTTGGTGGGGCGAGCGATATCGCAAGGTAGTGCCGCTGCGCGACAAGGGGGGCGTGTTTACCGTTGTTGGACTGAAGGGCAATGCGGGCGTTGCCGCGTTCGATTCCGGCGCGTTACTGATCGCGGCAGCGGGTGGCAATACCGAAGTGGTCGGCGCACAGGCCTGGCTGGACGAGGCGGCCAAAGCGGGCGCGCGATTGCTGGCCCCGTTCAATCCCGCCGCACTGATTCTGCTCGAGGGTGACGCCCTCTACAATCGTGTGGCGCTACTCAGTTTTGCGTCAAAAGATAAGCGTGACGCGTTCGCGTCGTCGTCTTCGACGCAGTCTTTCATCAAGGCTGTGCCGACGCTCTCGTTGATCTCGATGATTGCCGTTGATACGCCGCCGCCACCGCCCTCATCACCGGCAGCGATTCCGGCGTCGTCGCCCGCCATCAAGTAGCGCAACAGGCTATCCGGTGTGCCGGGCCAGCCAGTCGGTCACAACGGGCCAATGCACGCTGTGGCGCGGCCGGAAGAAACCGAAATGACCGACGCTGTCCTTGCCCGACTCCACCACTTGATGCTCTCTGGTCGCGCTGGCGAATTGATTCAGCAAAGCGCTTACCGGCCCGGGTGGTGCGAAGTCATGATCGTCGTCGATTGACACCGCGAACACGTTTCCGCGGTAATTCCGATAGCCACTCGAGTCGACCGTGGGGTCGCCAAACAAATAGCCTTTGGTCACGCCCCAGCGCCGCCACTGCCTCGCGACGCCGCTAGGCAGATGTTGCCCGACGCCGGCCCAGCCGGGCAGATAGCCGAATATGGCGACCAGCGCGGGCAGCACGACGTACCATGCGGTAAACAATCGGGGCCACTGTGACGTCGGATAGTCGCGCCAGTCTGCCGTCCCCGCAGCGATCAGCGCAATTGCCGCGACGCCGTGGATGGAGGGTGCCAGCCCCGCCAGCTGGCCGCCCGAGCTGTGCCCGAGCAGAATCATTTTTTGTTGCGGCGCTTTGGTGCTTGCATAGCGGATCATCGCGTCGAGGTCATAGCGGCCCCAGTCGAACATGCAGGTCTTGTCGTGACGGATATGGCCATCGCGAGAATCGCCGATGCCACGCGCATCCCAAAGCAGCACGTTGTAGCCAAGCTCAGCAAGATGTGCTGAAAACGCCGCGTAAAACGTTCGTCGAACACCAGTGGCCGGCGCCACCAGCAACGTCGCGCGCGCTTCGCTGTCGCCGGGCGCCGATAGCCATTCCGCCGTGAGCGTACGTCCGTCTTCGGTGGTGATTACCAGTTCAGTCATGGCGGTCGGGCTGCGGGGTTGTGCTGCGGAGGCGTGCATCTAATCGCCATCCACTCAGTGCGGCTCAAATTTGATGGCGTTACTCGTCAACATTTCTTGAATGAAGCTTTTCCACGGGCCGCGCGGTGACCAGACCTTCGCAACCGACTCATAGGCGCGGTTTGGGTCGTCTTTCAATGCGATGGCTCGATAGAGAAATACCATCGACGAGGCGCGCAGATTGATCTCGCAGTGCACCAGCACTTTCTGCTTGGATAAGCGCTTCATCGCGGCTTCGAACGCCGCGTAGTGCCCCGCAGTCGGCTCACCGAATTTTATCGGGATGTGGACGAACTCCATTCCCTGCCGCTTCACAATGCCATCTTCTCCGGCGACGTTGCTTTCAACGCCCGGCGGCACCAGAAAGATAACCGCCTCAAAGCCATGCTTTGACAGCGCTTTCAGCGCTTGCTCGGTCGGCTGACCGGACGTCGTGATGGTCGGACTGATAACGACCATGTTAGGCGCGCTGAAGTCGGCGGCATTGGCCGCGTTAGCGGCAGCGTACGTCAGCACTAGCGTTGCACCGAACAGCACACGCCACTTGGTCGAGACGACATTCTCAGATAGAACTAAACTTTTCATGCAGGCATTCTCGCCTAAATCAACGTGTGGCGCTAGTTGGCGCGCTTGTTTCTGAACGCTACACAGCACGGTCACGCGCTGGTTGGAAGTCCTTGCTAAACTCCATCACTCATCGTCGCTTGGGAGACATTCTTGAACGCAACCTACCAGTTTTTTACCTCGATTCTTTTCGGTACGGTGGTTGGCTTGTTTGCCGTTGCGCCATCTTTCGCGATCGCGCAAGACGCCGAAGCGACACAGAAAGCGGTCGCCGCCGCTGAGGCATTTCTAACGCTCCTCGACGAGGGCAAATACGCCGCATCGTGGGACGCCAGTGCCGCCACGTTTCGCAAGGCCGTCACCAAGGAGCAGTGGCAGGCCGCCGCTGGACAGGTTCGCGGCGGTGTGGGCAAAATTTTGTCGCGCAGCGTCATGACGGGTGCCGATGCACCCAAAACGCAAAGCAACGCACAGGGTGAGTTCATCGTCGTCAAGTTTCTGGCGAAATACAGCAACCTTGCGGCGGCGATTGAGACGGTAGCGCCGATGAAGGAAGCCGATGGCCAGTATCGTGTCTCGGGTTACGTTGTTCGGCCCGCGCCGCCGCCTGCCGCCACCCCAGCACCAGCCGTCAGTCCACTGAAGACATCATCGCTCACGGATGACGACATCAAAACCATCCTGCGCGATAGGATTGAGGTCGCCAAGCGCGGCGTTGGCATCGTTGTCGGCATCGTTGATCGTAACGGCACGCGCGTGATCAGCCACGGTGCAACACGTGCGAATAGCAAGGACTTGGTGGACGCTGATTCTATTTTTGAAATCGGCTCAATCACCAAAACCTTCACCGCCGTGCTGCTGGCAGATATGGCAGCGCGAGGTGAGGTGAGGCTCGGCGATCCGATTTCGACGTACCTACCAAAGTCCGTCAAAACACCGGTCGTTGATGGCAGGGAAATCACGCTCGAACAACTTTCCCGTCATACCTCGGGCTTGCCGCGTTTACCCAGCAACATGAAGCCCAAAGACGCGTCGAATCCGTACGCCGATTACACGGTTGAGCAGCTGTACGCGTTCCTCAACGATTACAAACCAACGCAGCCGTTCGGTAAGCGGACCGAGTACTCGAACCTGGGGGCCGGATTGCTTGGACACATTCTTGCGCTGCGCGCCGGCATGAGCTTTGAGACGCTTGTGCAAGAGCGCATCACCAAGCCGCTCGGCATGAATAGCACCGGGATTGCGATTACGCCTGCCACGCAAAGGCACCTGACCAGCGGACACAATCAGCGCGTGCCCGTTTCTAACTGGGACATCCCGACGCTCGCCGGTGCCGGGGCGCTGCGGTCAACCGCGAATGACATGCTCAAGTATCTGGCGGCGAATATGGGACTTTCAGCGCGTCTGGATGCACGATTGGTGGCGGCGATGCAAACCACCCAACTAAAACTGATTGATGATTCCGCAGATGCCAAGCCGAACACGATGGGGGTCATCGGTTTGGGCTGGTTCCTGACTGAGCCACAGGGTACGAAAGTCGTCTCCCACGGCGGCGGCACCGGCGGCTACCTGGCCTTCGCCGCGTTCGACCCTGCCGCCAAACGCGGCGTGGTGGTGCTGTCAAATTCGACAACGGACGTTGGCGATATCGCGTTGCACCTACTGGACACGCGCAATGCGCTCAAATCATATGCACCGGCCAAGGTATTCACACCGATCAAGATTGACGCGAAGTCGTTCGACGAATTTGTCGGGGTGTTTGAAATTGCGCCCACCAACAAGCTCACGTTCTCACGCGAAGGCGAGCGCTTTTTTGCCAACGCTACCGGCCTTGGCAAGTTGGAGATTTTGCCCTATGAACCATTGTCTTTTTTCGCCAGAGACTTCGACGTGCAGGTGACTTTCGTGCGTGAGAACGGCAAGGTGGAACAACTCACGCTCCGACAGGGTGGCATGCCGGTGCAGGTCAAGCGTGTGAAGTCGCCTTGATGGCTGCGGCGCTAATGTCGTGCTTCGTTCTGTTTGCGACTTATTCGATGTTCAGTTTTCCGAGACAACAATGACAATGGAAGAGTCGTCGTTCCAGCCCTTCGACGTGCACTACGTTTACTGCAACGGTCTTTACTGCAACTGGCTAAACTTGCGCGGCATTAATTACGAAGCACTCCCCTAGCGGTTATGTGGCGTCATGTTTGACGCGCAGCATCGCCTTGCCGTCCCACCAATATTTCCTCCTAGGGAAGCTCTGATCAAGTCCATCTCGTCGCTTCGGTTTTGCAAAATGAGGTTGTTGCGCAACCAAAAGTGTTTCCGTACATATCAGACATGTGCGGCGTCAATATTTTTGCGCGTTTGGCAACTGCAGCGTAGTCTGGCTTACAACTGAACTTAATCAGAGCTTGCCTAGATCGCAGCAGTGTTCCAAAAATCGTTCAAGACTTGGCTTGTTGTCGTTGCCATCGCCGTCGGCGGCTGGCACTTCTTTGCGCAGCGCGCTCTCGAGCGGCGCATGTTGGCCTCGGGGCCGGTCGCCGAAGCGCCGCAACAACAAAGCGCCAGCGAGAAAGCGTTTGATGCGGCTGGCTTTCGCATCCAGCCGGTGGCCGGTTACGACATCCGGGCGAAGGTGCTGTCAACCGAGCGCTATCGCACGGGTCGTGAAGCTGAGCTGTCCCCGGTCGATTTCGCGCTCGGCTGGGGGCCGATGTCTGATCAGACGGTGCTGAGCCAACTGCAGATCAGTCAGGGCGGGCGCTGGTATCAATATCGCTGGGACAATCAGCCGCCGATTGCGCCGGCCGTAATCATCCAGCATTCAGCCAACACGCATTTGATTCCTGCCGACGACAGCGTGAGAAAAGACCTGCTTAATATCGAACGCGGCCAAGTCGTGCGCTTGAAAGGCATGCTCGTCAATGTGGAACATCCCGACGGCTGGAAATGGCGCAGCTCAACCACGCGCGACGACACCGGTCCTGGCTCATGCGAGCTGATGTGGGTCACAGGAGTGGTGGTTGAGTAGCGCCGAGCTGCATCGTACAAACTCGCCTATTAACGGGCGTTTCGGGACAGAAATGGCTGAAAGTGTTCGTAGATGCTGGGATTTCAAAATTGATCCGGCACCGTCCTAGGGCTTGGTGATCGTGCATAACGTTCGCTACCGCACATCTGCCTACATCGGTTAAACGTATTGTGTTGAATTCTGTCCCACCGACCGATTTTGCGCATTTGCGCATTTGCATTTTGCGCGTTAACAGTTTTTAGAAAGAACTCCATGCTCTTCGACGCCTACGAACTCGGCCACATTCACCTGTCCAACCGCATCGTCATGGCACCGCTTACGCGCAGCCGCGCGGTGAACCGCAATATCCCGAATACCTTGATGGCGGAATACTATGGGCAGCGCGCAACGGCAGGACTCATCATCACCGAAGGCACTTCGCCCTCGCCGAATGGCTTGGGCTACGCACGCATTCCGGGGCTGTTCAACGCGGATCACGTTGCCGGCTGGAAATTGACGACCGAAGCCGTGCACAGCAAGGGCGGCAAGATTTTTATCCAGTTCATGCACACCGGGCGCGTCAGCCACCAAGCTAATCTGCCTGCAGGCGCGCGCGTGGTTGGCCCCAGTGCCGATATCTGTCCTGGTGAGATGTGGACGGACGGCTCGGGTATGCAGCCGCATACCGCGCCGAACCCGATGACGCCCGCGGATATCGCCATCGCCGTTGGCGAATACGCGCACGCAGCCAAGCTTGCCATTGAGGCGGGTTTCGACGGCGTTGAACTTCACGCCGCCAATGGTTACCTGATCGAGCAATTCTTGAACCCGCAGGTGAACAAGCGCACCGACAACTACAGCGGCTCGGCGGAAAACCGCAATCGATTTGCGTTGGAGGTGGTGAACGCCACCATCGCCGCCATCGGTGCCCAGCGCCTCGGCATACGCGTGTCACCCTTTGGCACCTTCAACGGCACCAGCGCGTTCGATGGCGTTGAAGCGCAATATCTGGCACTCGCCGAAACGCTTGGCAAGCTGGGCCTCGCTTACCTGCACTTGGTCGATCATTCGTCAATGGGTGCGCCGGTCGTCCCGGCGACATTCAAAGCCGATTTGCAAAAAGCTTTCGGCCGCACCTTCATTGCTTCCGGCGGCTTCGACGGCAACACCGCTGAGGAAGCGCTGCAGCAAAAGCGCGGTGACCTCGTCGCCTTTGGTCGTCATATGCTGGCGAACCCCGACCTCGTCGCGCGTTTGAAATCCGGTGCGGAACTGAATGCGCCGGATGAATCGACTTTTTACACGCCAGGACCGAAGGGATATACGGACTACCCAGCGCTGTCGGCACAACCGGAAGCGCTGCTGGCCCTTACGGGCGGTTAGCCACCAAGGCGCAAGGGTACAAAGGGCTCAAGGGTACAAAAGGCTCAAGGACTTCAGGACTGCGCCGAGCCGGTGTACAAGCTGGCCAATTCGTTTGCGCGCAAGAACAATGAAAGGCGTTTATTGGCGGGCGTTTTGGGGCGAAAATGGCTGAAATCGTCCTTGCCTAAAAGAGTTTTGCAAAAAAACTGAGACCGCCCTTCGGTTGGCTACTTGCGAATTTCGCGCGAGTAGCGACTAAATCCCATCGCGCACGGCTTGCCACCCTCCCAATCCACGGTTGCGTTTACATACAGCTGCTCTGGCCCTCGATGCCATGTTTTACTCGGGTCTTTTTTCCCGGCCGCCGTGAACGTCAACCTGGTGTTGGAGCCACCCGACTCAAGCTTGTCGAGCTGGACACTACGCGCGGCAAGGTCCGCTCCATCAGACTTAATGGCTGCCGCGCCATCAGGCCGCGTGATTTGGCGGCGCAGCTACAGGCAAACCATGTCGCGGTATTCCTGCGTGCGCCCCGCCTTAAGCGCCTCGAACGCGCGCCGAAAAAATGGCTCAATCTCGCCCTTTATTGCACCATCGCGACGATCGTGCGCGGCTTTGCTGATCTCTCTCGAGTTGATCAGATCGTCGTTGGTGCGCGGCGCCCCTGCAATCACTTTTTCGCCACCCTTTTCTTGACGTCGTCATCACCTGGGCGCTCTTGGCAAGTGGTTTCACCATCCACAACACATTTGAAAGCGGCGTGCGCTGGGGATGCAAGCAGCATCGACGCGGCCAACAACGGGAGCAGGCGGTTCCAGACAATCATGTGTTTCCCGTTGTAATGAAATTGTTCGCGGCGGCGCATGCGCAAGCTAAGCAACAAAGCGCGACACAAATAATCGTGGGCTGGACTGCCCCGAATTATTGGTGACTGACTAACCCTGCCACTCAAACACGTCCTCCACTTTCGCGTTCAGCGCACGCGAAATACGAAAAGCGAGCTGAAGCGACGGCGTGTACTTGCCCGCTTCAAGTGAAATGATCGTCTGCCGGGTGGCGCCCGCGCGTTGCGCGAGGTGCTCCTGCGTTATCTCGCCGGCCTCAAAGCGCAGCCGTCGAATATGATTCTTGATCGAGCCACTCACGCTTTTACCTTTGGTGCGTCTGCTGCGTCTGCTGCCGCATCTTCCGCGCCCACAGCGTCGCGTCGATAAAGCCACACTTCGGTGGCGGACTTAACAAGTTCGGCGATGATGAACGCCCCAACCAATGCGTGCGCAATGTTGAGGGGCGTGTCAAACAGCGGGATGTGACGGGCGATAAACACGCTCCCGGCGGCGATTTGAATAATCACCGCAATCACGCCGATCTGGAGCGCGGTGGAGCCGGCGCTCGCGGCGCGGGCACGAATTTCCCTATCGCGTTCGTCCTCCGCCGGCTCCCCCCCTCCGCGAAGCAGCGATTCTTGTTGCTGCACGATCACCGCACTCAAGATGAGGTAGCCGATGAAAAACGTGAATGCGGTGCTCTTGAGCGCACGCGTGCCTGGATCATTGAGGTCCGTCTGCCACCCCAACTGCTGCAGCCCCCAAAAAAACAACACTGTGATCGCCGCCACGAACACCAGCCATACGCCACTCAGCTGCTCGTTGAGCGAGCGGGTGTCGCCGAGACGGCGGTGCAAGAGAAGCCAACAATAGAGTGTCGCGCCAATGGCGGCGAACACAAGGACTCTGCCGAGCCAACCGCCACCGAAGTCCGGCCCAAAGCATAGACCCAACACGATGAGAAGTGCGACGCTATCTAGAAGCAAAAGACGGGTGTTGTGCGACATAGCGCAGCCTCCAAAGGTAATTTAAAACGTACTAAATGTACGCTGTATTTTACATATCGGCCCTTTAATGTAAAGTGTGTTTTACATTTTTGTTGCGTAGATACCTTTGCGCATGGCGTGAAAGTAGCCCTATTCGCGAGCGTTTCGGGGCGAAAGTGGCTGGAGATGGCCGTGGTAGCTAGGGTTTTACCGAGAAATCGATACTGGCCCTCATGGCACTACCTTAAGCATGTCTCCCCGGCGGAGGCCGGGGCCCAAGTTTCGTCGATCTATCAACGGATTAAAAACTTGGATAGCGGCCCGGTGCAAACCTTGTGGTTGTTCGCCGATATAAAGGACTTTTTTAGAAGTCCCCATTACCGGGGGCCGTCCCCGACGATCAATCGCCTCACTTGATCTTGTACGCCGCCAATTCCTCGCGCACCACATGGCGAACCTGATTCACCATCTGCTCGCCGGCCATCGTTTTGCGCAGCGCATCGTTGATCAGCGTCTGATAACCACGCTCACCCGCCATCGTTTTGAAATACTCGATCACCACCGCATCGAGCATGATGCTGATGCGCTTCTTGCCGAACGAATCGAGTTGCGCGCGCGCGGCGAGCTGCCACTCGGCCTTGGTGACTTTTTTGCCGCCCACACGATACTCGGCACGCGCAAGGTGTGCTTGCGTGAAGCGTCGTTCATCGTCAGGCGTTTCAGGCGCGGCTGATTTCTTCGAAATAGACGTCTGCTTCATATTTATCGCCCTTTCGCATTGAGATGATCCGAACGGTCTGATCCGATTCAAGGTGAACCACCACCACCAAAGAATCAAGTTGCCCCAACGCCATCATCCGCTGTTCACCGTAGTCGTTGCGACCATCTTCCGACAATAGCAACGGCATCGTGAATACCCGATGCTTATCCGCAAAAATCGTAGCCATGTTTGGCAAGATTAGATTTG